>Ga0302215_10000707_pt1 | contig 24585 bp, 22 predicted proteins | sample II_Fen_N3_1_FD_194580 | JGI IMG/M metagenome (GOLD analysis project Ga0302215, IMG submission 194580) | Peat permafrost microbial communities from Stordalen Mire near Abisko, Sweden - II_Fen_N3_1 | ecosystem: Environmental > Terrestrial > Soil > Wetlands > Permafrost | place: Sweden: Abisko... | reverse complement strand
GAATGGTTTAGTCCTGCAGTTTGGTCAGGCACTTCCGGCGATTGGTTTTTCAGTGCTTCTGCACCCGATTTGACTCAAAATGTTGTAGAGAGTGGCGTAGTGCTGGCTTATGTATGGCTTTCGGGCGATGTGTATAATTCAACTACAATCAGGCCATTACCTGCCTACGTCCTTGGGGCTAACTGGAGCTTTTTAGTTCACCAATATGGAAGTATAGAGTTTACCTGCGATATGATTACTCAACCTTTTAATGCCGGTGATAAATTCCGGTTTGTTGCCATTCCGGGCACTTCTACAGCATTAAAATCGGCTGCACTTGTATATAAAACCAGACGTGAGTTGATAAACATGCCTTATACAGAAGCTTGTAAACGATTTAATATTCAGGATTCATTCCCGGTATCAAAATAATTGAAAATCTGATAGCTAAACAATTGAACAGAAAAGAATATGAAGATTTAGAAAAGGATTTGAATTTAAAAACCATGCAGGTGACCACGGAAAAAAAACATTATCCGGAACTAATGAAATTTGCAGGGAAACGAGATTTTATTGAATAAAAACTACAAAATAAAAATTATGCCAAATTTTGGATCACCCTTTTCAGGGTTAGCAAATGATAGAAAGCTTACTGAAGCGGAGCTTATAAGAGCCATCCGTTTTATGATAGCTGCAGAATATGAAGCAACGCAGTTGTATCTGCAATTAGCTGAGTCAACCGACAACAAACTCGCTCGAAAAGTCCTGAAAGACATAGCCGATGAGGAACTGGTACATGCCGGTGAGTTTTTGCGATTGCTCCACGAACTTGCCCCGAATGAGAAAGAGTTTTATGACAAGGGAGCAAAAGAAGTAGAAGTAATGATTGAGAAAGGAAAGTAGCTGTATTAATACACCTTAAAATATCAAGTCCTATTATTAATATTTTAGTCAGGCAAATATTATTTTGAAGTTGAACGTTGTATTGTTTATTACTAACCCTGGAACTTGAACATAAAATTATGTCAGAAAATATTGCTATTCATAAACCGGTTTATAGTTTTTTACCCACAGATATTGAGGGACTTGATTCTTTGGCCGAACTTGCCCTTGATTTACGTTGGTCGTGGAATCATGCCGAAGATGAAGTTTGGCGGCAGCTCGATCCGGACTTGTGGGACAATACTCATAATCCATGGATTGTATTACAAACAGTATCGCGGGATCAATTTCAGAAAGTAATGTCTGATCCTGATTTCCGAATGAAAGTGAATGCACTGTTACAATCCAGAGAAGAAGGAAATTCCCGTCCGGCGTGGTTCCAGCAAAATTATTCCGATTCCCCGCTTACCTGCATTGCCTATTTTAGCATGGAATTCATGTTGAGCGAAGCATTGCCTATCTATTCGGGTGGTTTAGGTAATGTCGCCGGCGATCAACTCAAGGCTGCCAGTGATTTGGGTGTTCCGGTTGTAGGGATTGGACTTTTATATCAACAGGGATATTTCAGGCAGGAAATTGACAAAAACGGAGAACAACAAGCACTTTATCCTTATAACGATCCCGGACAACTACCCATCACACCGTTGCGTGAATCCAATGGCGAATGGTTACGCTTAGAGATTAATTTTCCCGGTTATTCCCTTTGGCTTCGCGCCTGGCAGGTTCAGATTGGCAAAGTAAAACTTTATCTGTTAGATAGTAACGATGCAGCGAATTTTCCCATTCACAGGGGCATTACCAGTGAACTATATGGCGGCAATTCCGAACTCCGGCTTAAACAGGAAATGGTTCTCGGAATTGGCGGTTGGCGGTTGCTCCAGGCACTTGGCATTCAGCCTCAGGTTTGTCATCTCAATGAAGGACATGCTGCGTTTGCTATTCTGGAACGTGCTTATAGTTTTATGATCGAAACAGGACAGACTTTTGAAGTTGCGCTGGCATCAACAAGAGCTGGAAATCTCTTCACTACACATACCGCTGTCGCAGCCGGTTTCGATTGTTTTCCTACTTCACTTATTCAGCAATATCTTGGTAAATATGCTGAGCAAAAACTTGGAATTACAACACAGCAATTGTTAGCATTGGGTAGGAGTGATTCTTCCAACGAATCGGAAAGCTTTAATATGGCTTTTTTGGCAATTCATGGAAGTGGTTCAGTAAATGGCGTAAGTCGTTTGCACGGGGAAGTAAGCCGGCATATATTTGAACCCTTATTTCCTAACTGGCCTGCCAGTGAAGTTCCGGTTGGACACATTACCAATGGGGTACATATGCCAACCTGGGATTCGAAAGAAGCTGATGAAATCTGGACAGAATATTGTGGCAAAGACCGCTGGATGGGAATGAGCGAAAATCTTGAACAAAATATAAGGCGCGTTCCCGATGAACGGCTTTGGAAAATGCGTACCAATGCAAACAAAATACTTATCGAATTTGCCGGTGAACATCTATCCAGGCAATTACTCGGTTCGGGTCATTCGCCTGAAGTAGTTGAACATGCTAAACATCTGTTTGACCCAAATGTGTTGACGCTTGGCTTTGCAAGGCGTTTTGCACCCTATAAACGTCCCAATTTATTACTGCACGATCCACAACGATTACTGCGATTATTGAATAATCCGGAATTTCCCGTACAACTTATCATTTCGGGGAAAGCACATCCAAGCGACAGGGAAGGACAGGACCTGATTAAAAAATGGATTCAGTTTATAAAACAGAATAATTTCCAACCCCGTGTTATTTTCCTCAGTGATTACGACATGCATATTTCTGAACATTTAGTTCAGGGAGTAGATGTCTGGATTAATACACCGCGCCGCCCCTGGGAAGCCAGCGGAACAAGCGGTATGAAAGTACTGGTAAACGGCGGTATTAATTTATCCGAACTGGATGGATGGTGGGCAGAAGCTTACACACCCGAAACAGGTTGGGCAATTGGTGATGGGAATGAACATGCGGATGATATTCTGTGGGATGCTGTGGAAGCAGAACAACTTTACACCATACTGGAACAAAAAGTTGTACCCGAATTTTACAACCGAAATGAAAACGGAATTCCAGCCACATGGATAAAGCGAATGCGTGAAAGTATGGCAAAACTCACTCCCCGATTTTCAGCGGACAGAACCGTACGTGAATATACGGAAAAACATTATTTACCTGCCGCAAAATCCTATCTCGACCGAGCTGCCAATAAAGGGGAAAAAGGCAAACGGATTTCCGATTCGATCCATTCAATGGAAGAAAAATGGAACACACTGCATTTTGCACAAGTAAAAGTAGAAACTTCAGATAATCAACATAATTTCGAAATTCCGGTTTACTTTCAGGATCTTAATCCGGATAATATACAGATAGAGCTATATTCGGATGAATTGAATAATGAAGCCCGAATTGTGCAGATAATGAAGCGTGGTGATAATCTGGAAAGCGAATCGAATGCATATACTTATTATGCCTCCGTATCAACGCATCGTGCTGTTTCTGATTTTACTGCAAGAGCTATACCGCTTATTCCTGATGTTTCTGTACCACTTGAAATTTCCAACATTACATGGCAACATTGATTCAGATTTTATTTTATTAAAAAAAAGATACATATGGACTCATTAAAACCTAAAATTGCAATAATCGGTGCCGGACATGTCGGGAGCACATTTGCATTTTCTCTTATGTTAAGCGGATTAGCCCGTGAAATTGTATTGATTGATAAAGATGACTCATTGGCTATCGGTGAATGTATGGACCTGAATCACGGGTTGAGTTTTGCCCATCCCACTAAGATTTATGCTGCCGGATTTGAAGGCTGTAAAGATGCAGATATAGTAGTTATTACAGCGGGTGCCAATCAAAAGCCAAATGAAACAAGAACCGATTTAATAAATAAAAATGTGGCGGTATTCAAAGAAATTGTACCTGCTGTTGTAAAATACACAAAAGATGCGATTCTGTTAGTTGTCACCAACCCTGTAGACATACTTACTTATGTCACTCTGAAATTATCGGGTTTTCCATCAAACAGAGTCATTGGCTCGGGAACGGTGCTCGATACAGCCCGGTTAAAATATATGATTAGTGATTATTCTAAAGTAGACCCAAACAATATTCATGCATATATTATCGGCGAACATGGCGATACCGAACTTCCTGTATGGAGCAATGCAACCATTGGCGGCATGGATATAGAAACTTATTGCTCGGAATATGCACGATTGGGTAATGCAAAAACTGAATTGAAAGAGATATTCCTTAAAGTAAAGAATTCTGCTTACGAGATTATTAAACGAAAAGGGGCTACCAACTATTCCATCGCCTTATCGTTAGTAAAAATAACGCGGGCAATTCTTCGGGATGAAAATTCCATTTTGCCTGTCTCCACCTTAATCACTGATTATTATGGTATCAGCGATGTATGTATCAGTATTCCGTCCATAGTCAATTTACATGGAGTAGAGCAATACGTAAAAATTGATCTTTCGGTGGAAGAACAGAAATTATTCAAACTTTCGGCCAACACCTTGAAAGAATTTATTAAAACAATCAGATTTGATTAAATACAACAGACTGTTATGCAACAAATAAATTCCCAAACAAAAATAATAGCCACGCTGGGTCCTGCATCCTCTACCAAAGCAATTATTCACAGCATGATGAATGAAGGCGTTGATGTATTCCGGTTGAATTTTTCGCATTCCACACAAGCGGAACATTTAAAACTCATTCATATCATCCATGATTTAAACCTCGAATTTGAAACGCACGTTTCCATTCTTGCCGATTTACAAGGTCCAAAACTCAGAGTAGGTACAATTGAAAACAACCTCCTTATCCTGAAGAATGATGACATTATCACTTTTGTTACTGAAAAATGCATGGGAACGAAAGAACATATTTATATTAGTTATCAGGAATTTCCGCAAGATGTCAATGTAGGTGAGACGATGCTTATCGACGATGGAAAAATTAAGCTGGAAGTAACGGAAACCAATCAAAAGAACAGGGTTAAGGCTAAAGTAATCTATGGTGGACCGCTTTCGTCAAACAAAGGGTTGAACCTTCCCGACACCCATGTTTCATTGCCCTGCTTGACTAAAGAAGATATTTCGAATGCTATTTTTTCTTTGGAGCATGATGTAGACTGGATTGGATTATCATTTGTTCGAAAAGCAGCGGATGTGTTGGAGCTGAAAGAACTCATTAAGAGTAAAAAAAGTCAGACCCGTGTCATTGCCAAGATTGAAAAGCCGGAAGCAATGCTGGAAATAGATAAGATAATAGAATTTTCGGATGGAATTATGGTTGCCAGAGGCGATCTGGGTGTCGAGATTCCATTTGACGAAGTACCATTGATTCAAAAATCAATTGTAGAGAAATGTATCAGGCAGTCAAAGCCGGTAATTATCGCCACACAAATGATGGAAAGCATGATTACAAACTTCAGACCCACCCGAGCCGAAGCCAACGATGTGGCTAATGCAGTGCTCGATGGAGCCGACGCATTGATGCTCAGTGGTGAAACTTCTGTAGGAAATTATCCGGTAGAAACCATAAACAGCATGCAGCGGATTATTAATTATACGGAAAATCATACCACCCGGATAAACCCATTTGAAAGACATCATGTTCCGGTTGAAAGTTCACCAACATTTCTGGCCGACTCTATATGCTACAATGCCTCAAAGCTAGCTGAACAAGTCGGGGCAAAAGCCATCATTTTATTTACACACTCAGGATATACCGCCATTAAAATATCAAGCTACAGACCAAAAGCCAATATCTATGCTTTTACCAACAATAAAAAATTATTACAACAATTGTCATTAGTGTGGGGTATAAAGCCCTATCATCTAAATACCTATAATCAGTTAAATACAGTGGTTATAAAATCAGTTGAAATTCTTAAAGCAGAAAAACTGTTGGCCGATGGAGATTGCGTGGTTTTAGTAGGTAGCACCCCTTTAAGTGAACATGGCAGCACCAACATGATGAAGATTAGTTCTATTTAATCAAAAACTGTATTTCGGGCAAACTCCTTTCCTTTGATAATTTGCACATTAAAAATGTGTGAATCTTATAACTTTTTCCAAAAATTCTATAACACAATTAGGACTGAAAGAATGGAACTTTGCCCTGATTCTTAACTTATTTCTTTTTGAAGAAACGAGTGTACTATTTATATCTGTAAAACTATAAATCAATTGATTATTAAACATTCAACGATTATGACAACGACTAAAATTAAAAAAGTATTGATTGCTATGGATTATGATGTGACTTCTCAGAAAGTTGCCGAAGCAGGTTATGAACTGGCTCATGCCATGAAAGCCGAGACCATACTATTACACGTTGTATCCGAATTGCCTTTTTATTATTCTGCTTACAACTATGCTCACGAATTCAGTGTGGATATTGATATGCTGGCTGATTTGAAAAAAAGCACGCAGAAATTTTTGGATAAAGCAAAAAAGCACCTGGGCGATGATGCTGTCAAAACAGTTTTGGCAGATGGCGAAGTGGCAGAAACCATTTTGAAAACAGCAGCCGCATTGAATGCAGATATTATCGTAATGGGTTCACACAGCCGGAAATGGCTGGAGGATATCCTCATGGGAAGTGAAGCGGAAGATGTATTAAAGAAGTCGCGTATACCTCTTTTAATTATCCCCACAAAGAAAGTCTATTAAATTGCTGAAAAATAATGGTTTGATTGTTTACAACAATAGCAGGGAATCAATTCACTATTCTAAAAAGAATTGATATTGGCATACTGGAAAATCCAGGTTGACAGTCTGCAACTAAGGCAACAGGAGGGTTAAGATAAGTACCGAAGATTTCAAATGAATTTGGTCTTCAACACTAAAAACTTCTTTTCTGTTGTCTTTGTGGTTTTTAATAATAATAAACTGTCCGGATTGTATTAAACTGATAAATGTGTGAATTATGTAATTTTTCTCCATTATTATGTAATACTTTCATTGTCAACCTTCTATATCTTTGCTTTTCAAATTTAGAAGAAAGCAATTATCAAACTTGCATATAAGTATAAAAGTTATTACAGTTGAGGCAGTTTTAAGTCAGGTATTTATAAAAAACAATTCTATGCGCTACTTTGGAAACAACATCAAAATGATGGTAAATGATCTTGCGGTCAGTTATACCGATCAGGGTGAAGATGATGCACCTGTAATCATTTTTATTCACGGGTTCCCGCTGAATAAATCATCGTGGAACAAGCAGCTGGATGTCCTTAAAGAGAATTATCGTGTCATTGCATATGATATTCGCGGACATGGAGAATCTGAATCAGGAACGAGCGCTTTTTCTATTGAACGTTTTGTAAGCGATTTACTCTACTTTATGGATGCCCTCAAGATTGAAAAAGCCTCCCTTTGTGGCTTATCCATGGGCGGATATATTGCTCTGAATGCTATTGAAAACTATCCAAATCGATTTGAGTCATTGGTTTTGAGCGATACGCATTGCATGGGCGATTCGAAGAAAACAATTGAAAAGCGATTGAATTCTATTCTGACTATCAAGAAAAAAGGGATTAAACAATATGCCGAAGAGAGTCTGAAAAATCTTTTTGCCCCTGAATCATTTACAACAAAAGTGAGTGAAATTGCAGCAGTAAAAGAAATGATTGTAAACACTTCGGAAGAATCGCTGACTAAAACCCTGATGGCATTATCCATTCGGGAAGAAACCTGCAGTTTGCTTCATTACATAAAAATACCAACACTTATTCTGGTTGGTGAGCATGATATCATCGCACCATCAGAAGTAGCATCCTTTATGCATGAAAAAATCAAAAACTCCATGCTGCATATCATCGCTGATGCCGGTCATTTAAGCAATCTGGAAAATCCAACAGAATTTAATCATCAACTTATAAAATTCTTTGGATCAGTCTATAAAAAGCAGGAAGTTAGTTCCGAAGATGGTTCCGGTTCTTATTTAAATCAGCTATGGGAGCAGTTTAATTTGCTTCTGTTTTCAAAACCGATAGAATCGTGACTTAAAAAGCAGAAATTAAATAACTTACTAAAATGAAAACGAAAACATACATACAAACAAAAACTGCCGTTAACCCACCGACAGGCAATCAGGATAAAACGCATGAAGAAATTGAGAAAGATTTGAATCTAAAAATCATGCGGGTAACCACAGAAATAAAAGATCATTACCCCGAGTTAGTCAAATTTTTAGAAGAAATGCCAGTGACAATTCCGGATGAACAGAATATGGAAATTACGTTGAAGAATTTAAAGTCGTATTACGATTCGCTGACTTCAGTACTAAATAGTTATATCACAGAACAATCCTGATAATAACTCCGGATTGAAACAAATTGCAATAATTTTAAAAATCATGGATAAAATAAGAGAAGATATCAAACTCCCTAAAGCGAGAGCCGAATATATAGAAGTAGAACCAAACGTTCACCTGCATATTACTGATGCAGGCGAAGGAAGAACCATTGTTTTAATACCGGGTTGGCCGCTGAGTGATGAAATGTATGAATATCAGTACAACGATCTGATAAATCATAATTTTCGGGTTATAGGCATCACCTTACGTGGCTTTGGTCGGTCGTCAAAACCATACGGTTCTTATAATTACGATGTACATGCCCTGGATATTAAACGAGTGTTAGATCAGTTGAATATTGAAGATGCTACCTTGTGTGGCTTCTCAATGGGTGGAGCTATTGCCGCTATGTACGTTTCATTGTATGGCACCATGCGTGTAACAAAGTTAGTTTTAGCCGGCGCTGCCACACCAAGTTGGACGCAGCGAGAGGATTTTCCATACAATATTCCCAAAACTGATGTTGATGATTTAATTGCATTAAATAATTCCGATCGACCAAAGTTGTTGTCCAATTTTGCAAAGATATTCTCTGCCACCGAAACTGCCTTAAATGAAGGTATTGGCAATTGGCTGACTGCCATAAATCTAAGTGCATCGTCCTTTGCCACAGGCAAATGTTTAATGGCTTTACGTGATACCGATTTGAGACGTGATTTGGTAAAGATTGAAATTCCAACCTTAATTATGCATGGAAAGAAAGACAAAATATGTTCTTTCGATTTGGCTGAACAAACAAAAAAACTGATTCAGAATGCACAACTAGTTGTTTTTGAGAAAAGCGGTCATAGTTTGTTTTTAGAAGAAACCAAAAAATTTAATTCCGAACTGATAAAGTTTGCAGAGAGCTGACTTGAAATAACAAACTAATAACAAAACCTATCCCGAATGAAAACCCATTTACAGAAGGTATTTACTGTTTTAAAAAATGCATCTAAAGACTGGTATAAGAAAGATCCGTTTCGCGAAAGTTCGATTATTGCCTACTATGCTATCTTTTCGTTACCGGGACTGTTGGTGGTAATTATTACACTTGCCGGATATTTCTTTGGCCGGGAAGCGGTGAATAATCAGGTGGCCGAACAATTTACGTCTACCATGGGAGCCGATACGGCCAAACAAATTCAGGATATGATTATACAAGCCAGCAGACTTCGGAATTCTGTTTTGGCAACCATTATTGCCATTATCACTATTATTATTGGTGCAACGGGTGTATTTGCCGAATTTCAAACGGCACTCAATGCAGTTTGGGAGGTAAAGCTTGACACAACCAAATCTGGAATCTGGACAGTTATTCGTGTGCGCCTATTTTCATTCGGGTTAATTGTTTCCATTGCATTTCTATTAATTGTATCACTTATTATTTCGGCCTTGATTTCCGCTTTTGGAATCTGGTTAACCCATCATTTCTCCGATTCATTTTTGTTGGTTTTGCAAGTGCTTAATATCGGCTTATCACTTACTATTCTGGCGGTGTTGTTTGCACTTATGTTTAAGTTTTTACCTGATGCTAAAATCAAATGGAAACATGTATGGATAGGAGCATTTGTTACAGCACTTCTGTTTGAAATAGGGAAATTTGTACTGAGTTTGTACTTTGGCAAAGCAAACCCCGCTACCGGTTATGGTGCGGCAGGTTCTATTATACTTATTATGCTTTGGGTAAATTATTCTTCGATAATCGTATTGTATGGTGCTGAATTTACACATGCTTATGCCAATATGTTTTCGGGCAAGGTTGCACCATCGGAAATTGCCAAGGTGGAAGTTGCCCCCAAACCCTCTAAAGGGGGCTTAAAACGCAGTATTTGAAACTTTATAAAATAAATCATTTCTAAAATGTGATTCTTTAAGCCTCCGCCAGCTGGCGGATTAGGGGCTAAAACAATATCCATTATGAAAAAAGAAAAACCAAGCACAGTCATTATCCCCGATAACCTAAAAGGTTTAACCTCTGCTCAAGCTATTGATAAATCAGCTTCGGAAGGGCTAAACATGTTGCCATCTTCCAAACCCAAAAACTTTCTTTCCATTGCGTTGGGAGTTGTAAAAGAGCCGATGTTTATTCTGTTGGTGGCTTGTGGTAGTTTGTATTTGGTGTTGGGTGATTTGCAGGAAGGCATCATGCTGCTTTGTTTTGTTTTCGTCATTATGGGTATCGAATTTTTTCAGGAAAAGAAAACCGAAAAAGCACTCGATGCACTCAAAGATATGGCTAGTCCGCGCGCATTGGTCATTCGTGATGGTGTGGAAACCCGCATTGCTGGCGTGGAAGTGGTAACTGATGATTTAATTATTTTGCAGGAAGGCGATCGAGTACCGGCTGATGCAACTGTTATTCAATCGGTCAATTTACTCGCCGACGAATCATTGCTTACCGGTGAATCTGTTTCAGTTCGGAAAAGTGATTGGGACGAGAAGCTGGAAATTACACAACCCGGTGGCGACGATTTGCCGTTTATTTATTCGGGTTCCATGATTGTGCAGGGCAATGGAATTGCAAGAGTGACAAGCATTGGTGTAAATACTGAAATTGGGAAAATTGGCAAAGCACTCGGCGATGTAAAAGAGGAACCCACCCGACTGAAAAAAGAAATGGGCACGTTAGTGAAACGGGTGACTATTATTGCTGCGATACTTTGTGTGTTGGTTGTTATTGGTTTCACATTTACTCATGGAAATCTTATAAATGGATTTTTAGCCGGAATAACGTTGGCAATGGCTATGTTGCCCGAAGAATTTCCGGTTATTCTCACCGTTTTTATGGCACTGGGAGCATGGCGCATGTCCAAAAAGAAAGTATTGACGCGTAACCCATCGGCTATTGAAACACTTGGCTCGGCCACCGTGCTTTGTACCGACAAGACAGGAACACTTACCGAAAATAAAATGACGGTGTCGCAACTCTATAACGGTAAAGACTTTACTGTTGTAGAAAAAGGCAAGTTACTAAATGAGGATTTCCACGAAATTATGGAATTTGGCATTTTGTCCAGTCAGATAAATCCGTTTGATGCCATGGAAAAAGCCATTACCGAAATGGGTAAGATGCAACTGAAAGGAACAGAACATATTCACAAAACGTGGGAAATGATAAAGGAATATCCGCTTTCGAAAGAATTGCTGGCCATGTCGCGCGTGTTTTCCGAAAAAAGCACCAAAGAAAAAAGCATTGCAACCAAAGGTGCGCCGGAGGCCATTTTTGAATTGTGTCATTTGGATGTGAAAGAAAAGACGCGTTTGTCGGAAGCTGTTCAGGAGCTTGCATCGAATGGATTGCGCGTGTTGGGCGTAGCTAAATCAACAATCAGCACCAAAGGATTACCTGATATTCAACACGATTTCAAATTTGATTTTATTGGTCTGATTGGACTGTCAGATCCTATCCGCAGTAATGTAAAACAAGCCGTAAGTGAATGCCATAAAGCGGGAATACGTGTAATTATGATTACCGGCGATTATCCGGTCACAGCACAACATATTGCCATGGAAATTGGACTTGAAAATCCCGATAAATGTATGACCGGCTCTGAACTGCAGGCCATTTCGGATGTGGAATTGCGTCGGAAAATTAAAGATATCAGTGTTTTTGCCCGGGTAATTCCCGAACAGAAACTGAAAATTGTAGAAGCATTAAAACGCAACGGTGAAATAGTTGCCATGACAGGCGATGGGGTGAACGATGCTCCGGCGCTCAAAGCTGCCAATATTGGTATTGCTATGGGTAAAAAAGGAACTGATGTGGCGCGTGAAGCTTCTTCGTTGGTACTAATGGACGATAATTTTTCATCCATTGTGGGCGCTATCCGCATGGGACGACGAATCTTTGATAATCTCCAAAAATCATTCGGATATATCTTTGCCATTCATGTTCCCATTGCCGGATTGTCGCTCATTCCTATTTTAATTGCTCAACTTCCCATCATTCTTTGGCCGGTTCATATTGTTTTTATGGAATTAATCATCGACCCGGCTTGTTCCATTATTTTCGAAGTAGAAAAAGAAGAGGCAAACGTTATGAGTCGTCCGCCTAAGAAGTTAGATGAGCCATTCTTTGGGGCTAAGAAAATAATTTTCAGCTGTTTGCAGGGAGTCGGTATTCTGCTGGTTACGCTGGCGGTTTATTTGGGTGGTTTGTATTATTCGTTCGACCCGAATCAGGTACGAGCCATGGCATTTACCACACTGATTGTCTCCAATATCGCTGTTATTCTTACTAATCGTTCGTGGACGGATAATATATTCAAGATAATAGCCACACCTAACAGAGCTGTTTTGTGGGTAGTTGGTGGTGCCATTTTCTTTCTGACGCTGATATTAAACGTGCCCTTTTTTCTCGAATTATTTCAGTTTCAACAGCTTTCGTTCGTGAATATTCTGATTTGTATTGCAGCCGGAATAATTACAATCAGTTGGTTCGAAATTTACAAACTGATTAAACTCAAAAATGTAAAAGTAGCTTTTGAATAATATATAATGACTGAAAGTAATTAAAGTAACTAATTTAATAAACTCAACAAATTATGAAACCCACAGAAGAATTGATGTACGAGCATAAAGCTATTAAATTAATGCTAAGTATAATGAGTAAAATTTCAAAAAGCATCAATAATAAGGATGTCTTTTACACAAATGATGTAGAAAAAATCGTAGATTTCTTATTTATCTATGCCGATAAATGTCATCGGACAAAAGAAGAAAAAGCCTTTTATCCGGCACTGCTTTCAACCAAAATACAACTGGAAAATGATCCGGTAAGTCTGATGATAAATGAACATACGATTGGCAAAGGTTATCTGAAAGAAATAATGTGTTGCGTCGAAAATTGTAAAATTGGTAGTACATTTTCCTGCGGAAGAATAGCTGACTGTATGAAAAATTATGTAGATTTAATTCAAAATCATATCCAAAAGGAAGAGGAAATATATTTCCGGTTGGCAAATCAAACATTAAGTCAGGAAACACAAAATGAAATTTCCAATTTATTTCTTGAAATTGATAACGATTTCAGAGTTCCCGGTCTTCATGATCAGCAAAAAGAATTATTAAATACAATGAAGGCTAAATATCTTAATTGAAAAAGTTTTTTTTAGCACGTAAATATAATGAAAACAAAACCCAATATCAAAAATTTTCCTGTCGTTTGTGTCGGCGGTTCGGCAGGAGGACTGGATGCTTACATTCGCTTACTAAAACATTTACCGTCCGATATGGGCGTTGCTATTGTCATTGTCAATCATTTACGGACAGTTGCCACCTTGCTTCACGAAATTCTGCCGCATCACACCAAAATGCCGGTTGAACTCATCACAGAAAAACTAGACATAGAACCCAATCATGTATTTATTATTCCTTCAAAGCGCGATTTACATGTTCTTGATGGTGAGTTTCGATTAAAACCAATATCAAAGCCTCATGGATGGCCGGATGTTATTACGGTATTTATGCTTTCACTGGCCAAAAACTGGGATGGTAAATTGATCGCCGTTATTGTTTCGGGATACGATGGTGATGGAGCCGATGCACTAAAAAGTATAAAAGAAGCAGGCGGTATTACCATTGCACAAAAACCGGAGACGGCTAAACAACCCGATATGCCCGAAAGTGCAATTGACAGTGGATATATCGATTTTATTCTTTCACCTGAACATATTGCAAAAAAAATCGTAGAGATTGTACATGCTAAACCAATTAAAACTGAAAAATGATAGTTACTTCTTCTTCGATTATAAAGAAATTACTTTTAGTTTTTCTGATTATTGCGGGATTATATTTTGCTCAAAGCTTTTTGATTCCATTGTGTATTGCCGTTATAATAGCAACATTTTTTTTACCATTCTGCCAATGGCTGGAAAACAGGAAGATTCCCAAAGCACTGGCTGTTGTAATCTGCTTGTTGGTATTATTGATAGTCATTGCAAGTATTGGAATGCTGCTTTCCTGGCAAATTACTCTATTGACAAATGATTTTTCTTTACTAACGCAAAAGGTTGATGGTATTGGCAACGCTATTCAAAAGTACATATTTCACAATTTTGGAATTACAGCAAAAGAACAATCACAGTTGCTTAATAATGAACAGCTTTCTGTTACAGGTACTATGCAGGTAATAGCAGGATCGGCTGTATCTGTTTTAACCAACTTTATTCTTGTATTAGCCTATTTTTTTCTTCTGTTATATTTTCGAAGTCATATCAGACATTTCATACTCAAACTCTTTCCACCATCGCAACAATCCGAAGTGAGTAAAGTGCTTTCCAGTGTTACACGGGTATCACAACAATATCTGCTTGGACTTTCTAAAATGATTGTCTGTCTGTGGATTATGTATGGGATCGGTTTTTCAATTATCGGTGTGAAGAACGCACTCTTTTTCGCTATTCTCTGTGGATTGTTGGAAATTATTCCATTTATAGGAAATTTGACAGGCACCACACTTACCGTATTAGTAGCCGTTGTACAGGGAGCTGGCGTACCACTCGTGTTAAGTATTATTGGTGTTTATATGCTTGTACAACTTATTCAGGAATGGATATTGAGTCCGCTTATTTTAGGTTCACAGGTAAAAATCAATGCTTTCACAACTGTACTGGCATTGGTGCTTGGCGAAATAATCTGGGGAATTGCCGGAATCTTTCTGGCCATTCCGCTCATTGCCATGTTTAAAATTGTATGCGACCATATTGAATCACTTAAACCCTATGGTTTTCTGATTGGTGAAATTGTTTCCCGAAAAAGAAAATCCGGTTCTGACGGAAAAATAAAGGGTTGGTTTAGTAAGCTGCGCTTCAAATTAGATACCAAGTAAGCTCTAAGCCGATTTTATAATCTATCTCAGTGTGTGAATCATGTAACTTTTTTACGGATTTATGTAACTTGAATGGAACTATAGTCTTTACTTTTGTTTTCACGGAGTATATACTTTTTTTGGAATATGAGTCCACGTATTTTATCTGTTCACCTGTTGAACATAGAAGCAACATAATTCAAGTCTTATTTTTGTGATTACAACATTCTATAAAAAAATATCAAATGAAGGAATATAAATTATTTTCACCGGCAAAGCTGGGAAATTTAAAACTAAAGAATCATATTGTGATGGCGCCTATGACTCGAAGTCGTGCACTGGGAAATGTGCCGAATGAACTGATGGCCGAATATTATGGTCAACGCACCGGAGCCGGATTAATCATTACAGAAGGAACAGCACCATCGCCCAATGGGCTGGGATATTCTCGCATTCCGGGCTGTTTCAGCAAGGAACAAGTGGAAGGATGGCAAAAAACCACGGATGAAGTTCATAAAGACGAAGGTAAAATCTTTCTGCAACTTATGCATACCGGACGCATCAGTCATTCGCTCAATTTACCCGAAGGAGCTCAGATCATTGCACCATCGCCACTTAAAGCAATCGGACAAATGTGGACAGATTCAAAGAAAATGCAGGATTTTCCGATTCCAAAAGCTATGGACGATAATGATTTGTTACTTACCCTGACAGAATATGCCGCATCGGCTAAACATGCCATGGATGCAGGATTTGATGGCGTTGAGATCCATGGTGCAAATGGTTATTTACTCGAAGAATTTATTTCACCTATCAGCAATATTCGAACCGATAAATATGGTGGAAGCATTGAAAACCGTTGCCGGTTCGTTCTTGAGGTTGTTGCAGCTGTAGCCCAAACAATTGGAAAAGAAAAAACCGGAATTCGTCTTTCACCGTATGGAGTGGCCGGAGGAATGGCCTATTATCCTGAAATAGATGAAACTTACACCTATCTGGCTAAAGAACTGAATAAACTTGGAATCGTATACATTCATTTGGTTGATCATTCGTCCATGGGTGCTACACCGGTTCCCAACGAATTGGTGAATACCATCCGATCCTGTTTTAAGAACACATTGATTCTTTCGGGTGGTTTTGACAAAGAAAGTGCAGAACTGGAACTGGAAAGCGAAAGGGCCGATTTGATTGCCTTTGGCCGTCCGTTTATCAATAATCCTGATTTGGTCGATCGGTGGAAAAATGATTTAGCACTTTCAAACGATTTGAAAATGGGTGAGTTTTATACTGATGACGAAATCGGATATACCGATTATCCAATCTATAAAGCTGATCAGGATTAACTATACTCACAAGTGATTTTGGATCATTCCCAAATTCAAGTGGTAGTACGACTTTAAGTCGTGCTACCACTTGCTATTTGCGGGGCTTTTTTTATCAGAATTATGTAACTATTTGGAATAATTGTGTAACACTTTGCCCCGATTATTACCTCACCTTTGTAATGTGATAACAAAGTCACTCATAAAATCAAAAAAATGAAAAATAGAAAAAATTTAGCTGTATTGGTTGTTTTAATGGGATTGATACTATTCGGTTTTCAGAGCTGCAGTCAATATCCTGACAATAACGGAATCACGTTTGTTTCCAAAACGGATCGTGTTTCAAAAGCATGGAAAATTGAAAATTACAAAGTAAATGGTGCAGATTACACATCGTTAGTTACTGCTTATACCGAAACGTACACCAAGCAAGGTACTTATTCTTTTCAATGGGCCATTTTGGGTGGAACTGGTACATGGGCATTTCAGAATAAAGATGCTGAAATTCAGATTACAGGTGTAAGTAATGTGGCTTCAAGAACCTTATTTATTCTTAAACTTGAAGAAAAATCATTCTGGTATTACTACATGGATGGTAGCGACAAAAAAGAGTATCATTTGATTCCTCAATAATGTCGTTGAAAAATTAATTTTCAGGCAATGCATAAATGTAAATCGGAGCAATTCAACCAGTTTGTTTTGCTTCGAACATTTTTGCTTTAAGTGTTTTAAACTGCCGGCTACCGGTTAAAAAAAAGAAATATGAACATCAAAAGAATTTTCGGCGCCTTACTAACTGTCCTGGGCATTGGCAGTTTAATTTATGCTGCAGTTTTATTTGTGAATTTACAGAGTAGTACGCATACTATCAAAGAAATTGTCATTTTTGGCATACTCGGACTTCTGTTTTTCGTTTCGGGAATGGGTCTTATACGTACGGTACGTGATAATTGATTTACAACTTTTTATAACCAGAATTTGTTTCAGAGTTACTAATTTAATTGTTTGATTATGAATTTTGTAGATTACTATAAAATACTGGGAATAGACAAATCCGCATCGCCCAAAGATGTCAAAAATGCTTACAGAAAACTTGCCAGGAAATATCACCCCGATTTGAATCCGAATAATGCGGATGCCAAAACGAATTTTCAGCAAATAAATGAAGCGAATGAAGTATTAAGCGATCCGGAAAAACGAAAGAAGTACGACCAGTATGGAAAAGATTGGCAACATGCTGAAGAGTTTGAAAAACAAAAGCAACAGCAATCACAATCATCCGGTTCAGGAAGCAGAGGTGGTTTTTCAGGGGGACAATCCGCAGGAGACTTCTCCGATTTTTTCGAATCCATGTTTGGAGGAAGCAGATCAGGTGGAGGCAGACAAGCAAAATACCGCGGCGAAGATTATTCAACTGAAATTCATTTGGAATTGATTGATGCCTATAAAACGCACAAACAAACTCTTACCGTAAACGGGAAAAATATTCGGATTACAATTCCTGCCGGAGTTGAAAACGGACAAACCATAAAAATTCCGGGACATGGCGGACCAGGAACAAATGGTGGTCCGAATGGAGATTTATATATTTCATTCTCAGTTGCCAATCATCCCAATATGAAACGGTTGGAGAATAATTTATATGCAACCGTTGAGTTGGATCTTTATACAGCCGTTTTAGGAGGTGAAATCACCATTCATACGTTGGACGGAAAAGTGAAACTGAACGTAAAACCTGAAACCCAGAACGGAACAAAAGTAAATCTGAAAGGCAAAGGATTTCCTGTTTATAAAAATGAAGGAAAATTTGGTGATTTGCAGGTAACTTATTCTGTAAAAGTGCCAACAAATCTGACCGCCAGACAAAAAGAATTATTTGAAGAACTAAGAAATAGTAAGTAGTTGGTAGTTTTTAGTAAGTAGTAAAACAAAAATACAAAGTCATGCAACCAAAATATTTAATCTCAATTGGTGATTTTTGTGTAAATCACAATATCGACATTTCGTTTATCAGTTCGTTGCAACAAACCGGACTGATAGAAATTACAACGATTGAAAACTCCGGCTTTATTGATGGGGAACAGTTGCGGGAACTTGAAAAATACGTCCGCTTTTACTACGAGCTGGATATTAACATGGAAGGAATTGAAACGGTGACGTATCTGTTACAAAAAATAAATTCGTTGCAACATGAAATTGCAACTCTCAACAACAGACTCCGGCTCTATGAATCAGAATAAATGAAAATAATTTAAGATATAAATCGATTTTAAAACCAAATCAACATGAAAAAAGTAAAACAATTAGGTATTTGGATGAATCATTCAAAGGTAATATTAACAGAGCTAAACGATATTATTTATTTTTACTTTCATAAATTAATTTTATAACTAAATCAAAATGAACAAAATTAAGTTTTTAGGTATCTGGATGGATCATTCAAATGCCTTTTTAATGGAATTATACAACCATAAAATCACCTCTAAAAACATAGTAATCAAAACGAGTCAAAAAGGAGAAGAAGATAATGTAGACACTCACGAAATTCAGGTCCATAGCAAAGAGGAAAGCCAGCACAGGGCTGCTTTTTTCAAAGAAATAAGCAATGTCATCCGAAATTATCAGAATGTTTTGCTCTTTGGTCCAACCGATGCTAAAAATGAATTATACAATTTGCTGAAAGAGGACCATCGCTTTGAAAATACTAAATTTGAGTTGAGAAATACCGACAAAATGACTGAAGAAGAAATGAATCAGTTTGTTGTTGAGTATTTCAGATAAAAGTTCGATGAAATAACGCAGATGATTTTTGTAATACTAAGTTTCGTAATTGAATTTTGAATGAGTAAGGCACTTTCCCTGTTGAAGAAGACTTTAAAAGCCACCTTATGGGTGGTAGGTGTTTTTGTGCTTCTGTTTCTGATTATTGCCGGCATTATTCAGATACCGGCCGTGCAAAACAAAATCGTTCACTTTGCCACAACTTTTGTAAGCAACAAAACGCATACCCGGGTCGAAATTAAGAACGTTAGTATTGCTTTCCCAAAATCTGTTGTCATCGAAGGGTTGTTTCTGGAGGACCTGAAAAAAGACACCTTGATTTCTGCCGGTAAAGCGAAAGTTAATATCGTTCTTTTTGATTTGATATTTAATAAGATAACTGTAAATTCAGTTGCTCTCGATAATGTAAATCTGAATGCATACAGCACAAAAACCGATTCGCTTTTTAATTACAATTTTCTGTTAACAGCTTTTGCCGATACCACCAAAAAAGATACGGTCACAACTAAAACTCCTTCAAAATGGAAATTCTCGGTAAATAACGTGAGTTTGAAAAACATCCGGCTTCGGTACGATGATGAATTCGGCGGAATGAATATTTCGGCAGCACTTGACAAATTGGATTTGAAAATGAATGAGATTGATTTTGAAAAATCCATTTATAGTATCGATGATTTGCTGGTGGAAAAATTAAAGGCTAAAGTATTGATGACAGAATCTTCAAAAACGACTGATACTAAATCGACCAGCGTTTTGCCAAAAATTATGGCTAACAACATTCAGATTAACAATTCTACGGTTGCTTTTGGCGATTCCATAAATAAACAATCGGTTTTGGCGGTTATCAAACGGTTTGAGCTAAAAAAAGGGAATGTGGATTTGCAGAAGGAATCGGTTGCCCTTGATAAAATTTATTTATCGGAAAGTGATATTCAGTATCGCACAAGTGCCACAAAATCAATTGCCGATTCGACCAAAATCATTACCGATCCGTTTAAAAATGAATGGGTAGTTACGGTATCGAAAATTGACCTGGATCATAATTCGCTGTCTTACAACGTAAAAAACACACCAACTCTCAGAAACACTTTCGATGCCAATCATTTACAATACAAGCATGTCCATCTTCAGGCCAGCGATTTATTCTATTCCACCGATTCCACCAAAGTACAGGTAAACGAGTTTAATGCAGTAGATCGGAATAATTTCGCCATCACCCGTTTTAAAACGGATTTCAAAATGGATAATCATTCCATAACTGCCAACAATCTAAAAGCCAATACAACCGGCTCGTCACTTGTCGGGGATATGAACATTCGCTTTTCGTCATTGAATTCATTAAATAAGTCGCTTCCGCTTTTGATTCTGAATTTAAATATAAAAAATGCCAGCTTTACAAATGCTGATATTCTTTATTTTAGTCCTGCACTGGCTCAACAGGATTTTTTTAAAAACAAGAAGAATATTACAACTGTTTCCGGTCAGATTAATGGCCGCATAAACAACCTGAAAGGTAAAAATCTCGTAGTCAAAACCGGTGCAAAAACAGTTTTGAAAACAGACTTTACCATCACCGGATTACCCGCAGCCCAAACCGCCACTTTTCATTTTCCAAACCTGAAACTTGTTTCCGGCAAACAGGATATTACTATGATGGCCGTTTCTTTTATTCCCAAAAGTATTGAAATTCCAGAAGAAATCAGCCTAATGGCTGTTTTCAATGGTAAGCTGAAAGAATTCGAAACAACTATTGGCCTGAACAGCTCTATTGGCAATGCTTTACTTTTGGCCAATATCGACAAAAATGAAAATTTCAATGCCCACCTGAATATTCTGGATCTGGATTTGGGAAGTTTGCTGAAAGACAAGGAAATGTATGGTCCTGTAACATTAACTGCCGCGGTAAACGGTCACGGATTGGATCAAAATACCATCAAAGCAGATATTAAAGCCGAAGTTTCACATATCTTTCTCAACAAATATACGTACCATAATCTGAATGTGGATGGAACGGCGACTGGTCGGGAATTTGCAGGAAAAGTGACATTAAATGATAAAAATGCGGTATTTAATTTTGATGGTTTGGTGAACCTGACTGCCGGAAAAGAACAATTTAAATTCGATTTAAATGTTCAGGGACTCGACCTTCAAAAACTCAATTTTACCAAAGAAGACATGCGCATTGGTTTTATGGCAAATGCCGATCTGAAAGGCGGAACGGTCAATAAACTGAATGGTAAGGCTGGAGTAACCAATATTGTTATTTCGCACAACGGAAAGAAATATGTGCTCGATTCGGTGATGGTTGCTTCGGTCAATCAAACCAATAAAAGTGAAATGAGTCTGAAAAGTGCTCTGATAGGAATTAAATATTCCGGGACACTCTCTCCGGTCGCACTTCCGGGTGTGCTTTCTCAATTTGCGGATAAATTCTTCCCTTTTTCGGATACAAAACCAACTAAACTGAAAAGTGACAGCACGGGATTTAAATTTGAAATTCAGCTACATAATCATCCTTTGCTTTCGGAGGTTTTTCTGCCTGACCTGAAAGAATTTGAACCGGGAATCATAACCGGAAGTTTTGATAGCCGAAAAAACGAATTGAAACTGAATGCCGGAGTGAAACGAATTGTGTACGGCTCAATAGAAATAAATGATTTGGCAGTTGAGGTAAAATCCGATACAACGGCTTTGGTTTTTGCAGTTTCCAGTACTGAAATTTCAAACTCCCAAATCAACTTTGCCAACATGCTTTTTGAAGGAAAACTGGCTGAAAAAAGGATATCTGCCAACATTTCGTCTGTCGAAGGATTAAACAAAAAGTTATTGATTCGTTCGGAAATAACCAAAGAAAATGGCAATTACAAACTGGTACTCGATCCAAAGAATTTCTATCTGATGAATAATCGCTGGAACATTGCCGCGGATAATTATATTGAATTTGGAAAACAAGGGTTTCTGATTCATCATTTATTCATGAATAATGGACAAAGTCAGGTGAATATTGCATCGGGTCATGACCGGTTTAACGATGATTTGAACATTGGAATTAAAAATTTCAAACTGGATGATATTTCACGCATTATTGAAAAAGACAGCAGTCTGGTAAAAGGAACCGTGGATGGAAATGTATTGCTCAAACGGGTAAATAATTCGTACGGAATCATTGCCAATGCTACCATAAATAATCTGATTGTTCGTGATGTGCCTATTGGTAATCTGGCCATGAAAGCTAATAATCCAACCGGTGAACGGTTTGATGTGGATGTACATCTTTCCGGAACAGACAATAATCTCACGGCAAGCGGATATTATATACCGAATGGAGGCGATAATTCCATTCATTTAAAAGCAGATATTCAATCGCTGTCCATGAAAACAGTGGAAGCATTTTCGATGGGACAAATCAGGGACGCAGCCGGCACTGTTTCCGGAAACTTTTTAGTGGGCGGAAAATCCACGGCACCGGAATTAACCGGCGAACTGACATTTACCGATGTGTTTATGAACCCAAGTTATCTGAACAATCGTATTGAATTAAAGCATGAAACCATTCAACTGAAATCGGATGGAGTTTATTTTAACAAGTTCACCATGCTGGATGCCAAAAAGAATGCAGCTGTAATTGATGGTGCGGTTCACATGAAGCAATTTTCAGATTTTGTTTTTGCTTTACACGCTACCACAAAGGATTTTCTGTTGTTCAATACCACGTGGAAAGACAATAAAGAATTTTTTGGTCGTATGATTATAGACAGCAGAATCGATATCACCGGACCTATGTCATTGCCTGTAATCAACGCCAAACTGAAAATGAAAGACGGTTCGAACTTTACATTTGCCGTACCCGAAGACAAACTGACTGCCGATAAAGGCGAAGGTGTGGTTCTGTTTGAGGACACCTTAAAACAAAATGAGATTTTAAATCGCGATGAGAAAAAAGTAGTCCAAAAATCAGGTTTTACAGGTTTCGATCTTTCTTCCATTATTGAAGTGGATAAAAAAGCAACTCTGAAATTATTAATGGATCCAACTTCTTCCGATTCGTTGGTGGTGAGAGGTGAAGCTGCATTGAGTTTTACCATGGACCGCAGTGGAAAAATGAGTCTGACCGGTGCGTATAACCTGAACGAAGGCAGTTACCTGATTTCACTGGAACAGGTTGTAAAACGGAAATTTGATATTATTCCCGGAAGTACCATTATCTGGAATGGCGATCCGTTGGATGCCAATATTTCAATTAATGCTACCTATACTATACGTGCGGCACCTTATGATTTGGTAGCCGATCAAATGGCAGGTTTAAGTGATGTGGAAAAAGGCGGATACAAGCAACTCTATTCATTTCAGGTCTTGTTGAAACTGAGAGGTGCCATTTTAAAACCGGAAATCGGTTTCGAAATCCAGTTATTGCCAGAAGATAAAGGAATTCTGGGTGGAGCAGTGAATCAAAAACTGAATATGCTGAATGAAGATCCATCTTCTTTAAATAAACAGGTTTTTGCATTATTGATACTCGGAAGGTTTGTACAGGAAAATCCGTTACAAACCGAATCGGGTGGAACATCCACGTTAATTCGGTCCACGGTTGGTAATTTCTTATCGTCACAACTCAATCAATTGAGCTCGAAGTTTGTGCCCGGCGTGGAAATGAACTTTGATATAAAATCATACGACGATTATCAAACCGGAACCGCTCAGGGAAGAACCCAAGTTGGAATAGGCTTAAAGAAACAACTTTTTGATGAACGTTTATCCGTTCAGGTTGGAGGAAGTGTAGATGTGGAAGGTCAGGCAGCCAAGCAAAATTCGGCAAGCGATATAACCGGTGATGTGACTGTTGAATACAAACTGACCAAAGATGGCCGGTACCGGTTAAAAGGGTTCCGTCATAATCAATACGAGGGTGCAATCCAGGGGCAGGTAATTGAAACCGGCGTAGGATTTGTTTATGTCCGCGATTTCAATAAATGGAAAGAGTTTTTTATAAAAAGAACGAAAACAACCTCTAACCCCTAAAGGGGAGAAATATTAGTTTTGATTTTAGAAATAGGATAAAAAATGAATAAAGATAACAACATACAAACCAAAAGTAACTTCTGTTCCCCTTTAGGGGTTAGGGGTAGTCTTTTCTTTATCATTCTCATTGTCATTTTGATTGGCTGCACCGCCACCCATCACTTGCCGAAAGGTGAAAAGCTATATACCGGTGCGGTTATTAAACTGGAATCAACAGAGAAAGTAAACAAAGGATTTATTACAAAAGTTGCTGAAGCTGCAGTTCGTCCGGTACCAAACAAAAGTTATCTTGGAATGCGTCCTCAGGTAATGATTTATCAG
>Ga0302215_10000706_pt1 | contig 24586 bp, 19 predicted proteins | sample II_Fen_N3_1_FD_194580 | JGI IMG/M metagenome (GOLD analysis project Ga0302215, IMG submission 194580) | Peat permafrost microbial communities from Stordalen Mire near Abisko, Sweden - II_Fen_N3_1 | ecosystem: Environmental > Terrestrial > Soil > Wetlands > Permafrost | place: Sweden: Abisko... | reverse complement strand
GAACAAAAGGGTAGCATATGTGAAAGCCTTCTGGAATGTAGTCAACTGGACCGAGGTAGAACGGTTAATTGGAAAATAAACATCACACCCCTAACCCTCTTCTTAAAGAGAGGGGAAAAGCCACACTTTCACTTAGAAAGTGCGGCTTTTATTTTATAGTCCGTCAGTTGAGGGTGCACAATTTATGGCCGAGGGAATTAAAATAAAAAAAAACAAAGTGGATTTGGTCCTAATAAAGACAGGATAAATACTTACTATTAACTACCAACTATTAACTACCAACTATTAACTACCTGCTATAAACTACCCACTATTAACTACCTGCTATTAACTACCCACTATTAACTACCTGCTATTAACTACCAACTATAAACTAATTGTGTATCTTTGCATTTAAATTGAGAAAAAAGCCTAATTACCGAATATGCATAGCGAATTACAACTCACCCTCACACCTGAGCAAGCATTTAAAGAAGAATTGCTTACCAAACAAATTGCAGATAAGTTGCAGATTTCTCCGCAGCTTATTACCCGGATCAGGACATTAAAGAAATCAATTGATTCCAGGTCGTTTTTACCTAAAGTGATCATTACCATAGAAGTGTACTGGGATGAAATACCTCCTGAGGCAGAACAAAAGGTGGCTGTATACCCCTTTGTAGGTGACAAAACTCCGGTATTGATTATCGGAGCAGGTCCGGCAGGATTGTTTGCCGCATTAAAGCTGATTGAATCGGGATACAAACCGATCATTATTGAGCGGGGCAAAAATACCAGTGAGAGGAAAGTGGATATAGCCCGGCTAAACAGGAATAACGGCATTGACCCTGATTCAAACTACTGTTTTGGCGAAGGGGGAGCAGGGACATTTTCGGATGGTAAATTATATACCCGTTCAAAAAAGAAAGGAAACACACAATCCATACTGGAAGTATTTCATTATCACGGAGCCAATGAAAACATCCTGTACGAAGCACATCCCCATATCGGATCGGACAAATTACCTACCGTTATTTCGAATATCGGCAAAACGATACAAACATCGGGTGGTGAAATTCATCTGGAGCAAAAGCTGACTGAAATTCTGATTGAAAACAACCAGGTTGTAGGATGTAAAACTGAAGATGGAAGTGTCTTTAAAGCAAATTCATTGATTTTGGCTACCGGCCATTCGGCTCATGATATTTATGAATTACTTCACAAACAAGGTATCCTGCTTGAACCTAAAGGATTTGCCATGGGAGTCAGGGTGGAACATAGCCAGGCATTAATCGACAGCATACAATACCACAGCAAGTCACGGAGCGAATACCTTCCTGCTGCTAATTACAGCCTTGTTGACCAGGTAAACGACCGAGGGGTTTATTCATTCTGCATGTGTCCGGGAGGGCATATCGTACCTGCAGGAAGTGGCACGAATGAAATTGTGGTGAATGGCATGTCAGCTTCACTGCGAAATTCGCCATATGCCAATTCAGGGATCGTTGTTGAAATCCGTCCGGAAGATATACCGGAAGAATTTAAAACATACGGTGTGCTGGCAGGGTTGAAATTCCAGCAATCGGTTGAGAAAATGGCGTTCACCAACAATGGCGGACAAGGTCAGGTGGCTCCCGCCCAACGATTGGGTGATTTTGTACAGGGGAAGCTTAGTGCCGATTTACCTGAATGTTCTTATTTACCGGGATTAATATCGTCACCCCTTCATTTTTGGCTTCCGGAGAACATATCATCCAGGTTACGGGACGGATTTAAAAAATTCGACCGTAAGATGAAAGGGTTTCTGACCAATAATGCCATCGTAGTGGGCGTTGAAACACGTTCATCGGCAGCGGTACGCATTCCACGTGATGCAGAAACGGGCCGGCATCCTGTTATTGCAGGACTTTATCCAGCGGGTGAAGGATCGGGTTATTCGGGAGGAATTACTTCCTCGGCAGTAGACGGTGAAAATGCAGCATTGAATGTTGTAAAGGGTCTTGAAAAAGTTTGAACGTTTGAAAAGTTTAGTGTTTAAAGTTCTCTGTGCTGGTTTATTGGTTACTTCGTTAATAGTTGATTGGTTGTCCCGATAGCTATCGGGAGGTTGATTAAGTTGATTCCAATAAAAGAATATATTGAGTATACTACATAGAACAAAAAAAAACGCTAACTTAAACTACAAATATTTAATAATAAATTTCAACTTTCAATCTTCAACTTTCAAACTTCAAACTTTAAACTTTAAACTTTAAACTTTAAACAAACAATGAGACATAAACCTAAAGCAGTACCACCACCAAAAGAAACGCGGTTAAAAGTGACCGAACCCATAGATTTAATGACATTCCTAATGGCTAAAATGGGTGGAATGAGTCGTACTTCAGTTAAATCATTACTGGCTCACCGCCAGATCATGGTGAACAGCAAGATTACGACATTATTCAATCTGGCACTTCAACCAAACGACCTGGTGACTGTGAACAGTTCAAGAGGAAACATTGAACTGAAACATCCAAAATTAAAAATAATTTTTGAAGATGAATACCTGATTGTCGTTGAGAAAAAAGAAGGATTACTGACAGTGATTGCGGGTGACAGTGAAGAAACAACAGCTTTTTCCATCCTGAGAAATCATGTAAAAAAAAGCTCGCCTACCAACCGTATTTATACTGTACACAGGCTTGACCGTGAAACATCCGGAGTAATCATGTTTGCCAAGAACCGTGAAGTGCAACAAACCCTTCAGGAAAACTGGCACAGGATCATTACCCGCCGTATATATGTGGCATTGGTGGAAGGTGTTGTTGAAAAAGAAGAGGATACCATCGTTACCTGGTTATCAGAAAACGAGAAATCATTGAAAATTCATTCAAGTGAATCGGACAACGGAGGACAACAAGCCATCACACATTACCGCAAGATTAAATCGAATGAGAATTACTCCCTGCTCGAAATAGAGCTTGAAACGGGACGTAAGAACCAGATCCGGGTTCATATGCAGGGTATTGGCCATCCGATTGTTGGAGATAAGAAGTATGGTGCAGGAACAAGTCCGATTGACCGCCTTGGATTACATGCCAGGTTACTTGCCTTTTACCATCCGGTTACTACTGAAATAGTCAGTTTTGAAACAGCAGTACCGAGGAATTTTTTAAATATATTTCATTAAAGAAGAGGTAAGAGGCAAGGAGTAAGAGGTGAGGAATGAGGAATGAGTAGGTAGTAGCTAGAAAATTAAGACAAAAGACAAAAGACAAAAGAACAAAGATAGAATATGGAAAAATGAATAAATCATTTCTATTGTGTATTTCGGATAACTAAAAAATCCCTTTCCGAATAAACCGGAAAGGGATTTTTTATTATATATTTTAAGAATCTCTAAAAATCAGATTATTCAACTTAATCCTAAGATCTTTGTCTTTAGTATTGATTCTTGGCTCTTGACTCTAAAAATCCGGATTAGATTTCCCAGGCCAGGGCACTTGCACCCAACACGGCAGCATCAGCTTCCTTGAGTTCGGAGAACAACACTTTCACTTTGCCTTTCCATATATTGAGCAGGTTCTTTTCCATGTTTTCAACAATCGGGCGCATAATCAAGTCACCGGCTTTAGAAAGTCCACCAAAAAGTACAATCGCCTCAGGGGCACTGAAAGTAACAAAATCGGCAAATGCTTCGCCTAAGATTTTTCCTGTAAAATTAAAAATTTCAATGGCTATTTCGTCGCCTTCCTGGGCAGCATCAAACACATCTTTCGAGGTAATGTCAGTGATAGGGATATTCCGAAGGATACTCACCTTGCTGCTTGATTCAAGAATTTCACGGGCTGAGCGGGCAACACCGGTAGCCGAAGCATATGCTTCCAGGCAACCTGAACGTCCACATCCGCATGTACGGCCATTGTTACGCATAACAATCACATGTCCCAGTTCACCTGCAAAACCATCGTGACCATACACTACCTTGCCATCAATCACAATACCACTTCCCACACCTGTACCCAGGGTAATCATGATAAAGTTTTTCATACCACGTGCCGCACCATAGGTCATTTCACCCACCGCAGCTGCATTTGCATCATTGGTCAACGCAGTAGGGATACCAAATTTGTCCGCCATCATATTTGCAAAGGGGATAACACCTTTCCAGGGAAGATTAGGAGCGTGATCGATATTTCCGGTATAATAATTACCGTTGGGAGCACCAACACCGATACCTTTGATTTTATCAATTCCACCAACAGTTTCAATGAGTTTACTTAACGCGATATAAATATCGTCAATGTATAAATTAACATCCTGATGAGTTGATGTTTTGACAGCACTCTTTGAAATTACATTTCCACGGGTATCCACAATACCGAAAACGGTATTTGTACCTCCCATATCCATCCCTATTACATATGGTTTTTCCATAATATAAAATTAAATTAGTTGTAATTAATAATAGATTTGTATTGAAATAAATAAAACACCCTGTTTCTTTCTGCAGACCTCTCCTACCCTACCCTCACCAAATGGAGAGGGTAGTAAGTGAGGGTGACAGTACTCAGGGTTGAGTTAGTTTTTTTTTAAAATAACAGGACACTTTTCAATGCCTGTTATCTGTTTTTTTTGCAAACACTTATTCTACAGGAATATCGGTATTTACATTCTTTGAACCGACTAAACCATAAAACAACATATATCCAAGGCAAATAAACATTACCCAGTAGCTATTGATATATCCCAGGTGGTCGGAAACAAAACCCTGTAGAAGCGGTACAATACCACCACCACAAACCATTACCATAAAAATACCGGCAGCAGAAGCTGTATATTTACCAAGACCTTCAACAGCCAGGTTGAAAATACTACCCCACATAATGGAAGTACATAATCCGCATAAAACAAGGAATACAATACTGACAGGTACTTTGGTCAATAATACAGGTAATGTAATTGTCAGGCTGATAGGACAGAAAATAGCAAGAAGAATGAAAAACAGACCAAGAGAAGAGACACCAATCATCATGCTCTTACTCGAGACTTTAGAACCAATAGAAGCACCTGTTAAACGTCCAACCAACATTAACAACCAATAAACACCGACAATACTACCGGCGGTAGTAGCGTCCATTCCAAGACCTGCATTTGAAGCAGAACTGGAAGCGGTCATAAACAGGTTAGCAGTACTTGGAATTCCGATTTCGATACCTACATAGATAAAAATAGCGATTGCGCCTAATACGAAGTGACGGAAAGAAAGCGGACTGTGAGTGTGTTTAACTTTTCTTTCAGTTGCAGTTTCCATATGAGGTTCAGGAATATCAACAAAGAACAATACCACAAAAGCCAATGCAAAAATACCCATGGCAAGGAAAAGGGCAGGGTTTGCTTTTTCAATAGTACGTCCGGCAGCTGCACCCATCAGGTAACCTACCAGCATAGGGGTAATGGTTGCACCGATAGAATTGATAGAACCACCAAATTGCAATAATTTATTACCTGAGTTTCCTCCACCACCCAGGGTGTTAAGCATTGGGTTCACTACGGTATTAAGCATACACATTGAAAATCCGCAAATAAAAGCACCAGTCAGATAAACAGAAAAACTTCCGGCAACCCCGGAAAAGTATTGTACTCCAACTCCAACAAAACCTACTAAGATAGCAGCCAGTGCTGTTTTTTTATAACCGAATTTTTTAAGCATGATACCGGCAGGAATTCCCATAAAGGCATATGCTAAAAAGTTTGCCAGAAAACCTAACTGTGATTCAAAGTTAGACGCTCCGAATTGTTTTGCAACAATAACACCCATTGGACTTGGAAGCCCGGTTACAAATGAAATCATAAAAAATAATGCAAACATCATTGCAATAGGCAATGCATAATTTTTCTTTTCTGTGTTCATACAACTGATATTAATTAATAAATAGATTTTATAAATATTATTTTAAATTTCGACCCACAAAGTTACTATATTTTATTTCACAACAGTTAGTATAATCATCAAGAAATGGATTTGAATTCCTGTTTTAAAACATATAAAACGGGAAAAATTGAAATTAAACAGACTAATTTATTGTTACAAATTTTTCACTAAAAAATCAGTCATACGGGTATACAAATGACGGCGTGTCTGTTTACCCAAAATACTGTGATTTTTATCGGTATAAAGTTGCATTTCGAATTGCTTACCGGCATCGACCAATTTATCTATGTAGAGCATGGTATTTTGAGTATGTACATTATCATCGGCAGTACCATGTATAATCAGCAAATTACCCTGTAACTTATCAGCCCGCAGCAATGCTGAGGAGAGATCATACCCTTTGAAATTTTCCTGTGGACGACGCATAAAACGCTCGGCATAAGCTGTGTCATACAACCGGTAGTCGGTAACCGGAGCAACTGAAATACCCGATTTGAACACTTTATCTCCTGTAGTCATACACATAAGGGTCATTGTACCTCCAAAACTCCATCCCCAGATTCCAATTCGGTCTTTATCAATGAATGGCTGTTTACCCAGGTATTTAGCTGCTTCCACCTGATCTTTTGTTTCCAGTATCCCAAGTTGCTGATAGGTACATTTGCGGAATTCGGCCCCACGGGCTCCGGTACCGCGTCCATCCACACATACCACCACATAATTCAGGGTAGACAGGTAGTATTCCCAGTCGATTTTCCAGCTGTCGAGTACTTCCTGTGAATCAGGGCCACTGTATTGAACCATTAAGACCGGATACTTTTTTGAAGCATCAAAATTAGCAGGTTTCAGCATCCAGCCATTTAGTTTTATATTATCAGAAGTAGTGAAGTTAAAAAATTCTTTTTTAGGCAGATTTAATGCGTTGAATTCTGAAGCCAGTGAAGCATTATTTACTATCATCCGAATGGAAGTACCTGTATTGGAACGGAGTGTCAATACATTTGGAACTTCCAGGCTGGATGCATTATCAACAAAACTTGTCATGGTGGAATTAAAAGCTGCATTATGAGTTCCTTTTCCATTTGTCAGTCGGGTCCTTTTTCCTTTCGAATCAACTGAATAAACATCACGTTGTAAAGGTGATACTTCAGCCGACTGATAATAGACCACCTGTTTTTTATCATCATAGCCATAAACATTGGTCACATCCCAGTTTCCTTTGGTCAGCTGCTTCACAATGGTACCGGTCATGCGGTATTGATAGATATGACGATAACCATCTTTTTCGCTTACCCCGATAAAATACTGGTTATCGTCGGTAAAACGAATGAAATTATAATTCTCATAATCTACATAATACGTATCATCTTCCCGCAGCACTAATTTTGTTAACGTCGATCGTGGATTAGCCATCAACATTTCCATCCTTGTCTGGTTACGGTTCAATTTAAATATGGCCAGCTGATCGATGGAGTTCGTCCATTTGATACCGGTGATATAAAAGTCCTGATCATCATCACTCAGTTTCATGGTTTTTACGGATTTGTAATAATCATCATACACACAAACGCTAACTTTTGAATTATTCTGTCCGGCTTTAGGATATTTAAACTGAATGATAGAAGGGTATAATGTCAAATCATCCTTCTCTGCAGAATTATCTTTATATTGAATATACGAAAACTGTGGTACTTTTGATTCATCAAACCGGACAAAAGCAAGCAATTTACTATCAGGGCTCCATTCAAAATAGCGGGTTTTTTCAAATTCCTCTTCATAGACCCAATCGGGAGTTCCATTAATGATATTTCCCACCTGACCATCTTTTGTAATCTGACTCTCAGTATTGAAATCAAGTTTTTTCATAAATAAATTATTCTCGCGGGCAAAAGCGATGTACCGGCTATCGGGTGAGAAAAGCGGCACTTCCTGTGGTCCGTTATCCGAAAGGGCCTGAAGTTCATTACGTTTCACATCAATAACATAATAATCAGCCGTAAATGTGCGACGGTATCTTTTCTTTACATTGGTATATACCAACATCCGGCCTTCATTGGGACTTAATTCATACCCGGAGATTTGTTTTATGGGTGAGTTTTTCAACCTGAATATACTAAACAATGTATCGACCGTGGCACCGGTTTTATAACTGTATTTCACAACAGCTTTATCATTCACCATCAACGTATAATGTTCGCCATCATTCATAGATCGGGGAATATCCATTGCTTTCACTTTAAATTTACCATCGGTAATATCGTAGAGCAGGCTGGCAAATAAAGTATTTACAAATAATGTTAAAACAAAAATAAGAGGGATGCGTTTCATTATAAACTAATTTATGTTACAGAACTGGATTGTATTAAAAACATTGTCGTATATTTCACTTCTTTTATAAAACGAAGTGGATTTCGACGAATCTATCTTACAAAAATAAGTCAATTTATCCTTCTTAAGGATAATCCGGCAAAAGTTTTTATTCCATTAACAAAAATACGTACAACATATAACCGAATTTAACCCAACTACAGGTATTCTTATGAAAAACATTAAAGACATATTAAATTTATCTTCGAGAAATGATTCATTGGGTTTATGCCTGAGTGGCGGAGGTGCATTGGGATTTGCCCATATCGGGGTAATTCAATCGCTTGAAAATAACGGGATATTTCCGACCCATATTGTAGGTTCGAGTATGGGTGCAATAATAGGAACTTTATATGCAGCCGGTTATTCGCCTTCCGATATGTTGCAAATGATCCGGGAAGATAAATTATATAAATTTACCAAATTGCTGACTTTCAGGGCAACATTTCTCAAATCGGGGTTATCGACTCACAGCATGCTACAGTCACTGATTAAAGAAATGATACCACATAACAGTTTTGAAAAACTCAAAAAGAAAATGCATATCTGTGTTGCCAATTTGAATACATCTGAATGGGAAATCATTGATTCAGGCATTGAGCTCGACAAGTGGGTATCCGCTTCGGCCAGTATTCCGGGGGTATTTGAGATATTAAAAGAAGGGGAAGTGTACTATGTCGACGGAGGATTACTAAATAATATGCCTGCCCAGGGAATTACAGGTAGTTGCCATAACATTATCGGAGTGGATGTAATCCCCCACAAAGTACCCGCTGAGTTAAACAAGCCCATTGATTCACTTGCATTTGCGATAAGGGCAATGACCCATCAAAATTCGAAAGAAGGACGTGGATTATGCAATTTTGTCATTGAACCAAAAGCCATTGAAGAATACCACGAATTTAGTTTTGATGCCTATCAGGCTATTTATCAATATGGATATGATGCCACCACAAAATTCATTGCCGATTTCCCCGAAATAAAGAAACTTTCAAAAACCGGGATTTTTTAATGCTTATACCGCTTTTGGTAGCTTAATTAAAAATGTGGTACTCTCGTTTAAAGATGTGGTAAAAGAGATGGTTCCTCCGGATAATTCAATAATATTTTTAGCAATGGCAAGCCCTAATCCCATTCCTGTAGATTTGGTTGTAAAATTGGGAACAAATAATTTTTCCTGATTTTCAATGTCAATGCCTACCCCATTGTCAGTTATTTCAATGAGTACCTCTTCAGCAGTTTCTTTTAAATTTATCCGGATCTCACCGTCCCGTTCTTCCGGAATAGCCTGAATGGCATTTTTCAACAGGTTATTAAATACCTGAACCAACTGTTCAGGATCGGCATATACAAAAATACTGCTTTCTTCACCTTTGAATTCAATCTGAATATGATCAAAATTATTCATAAATAATTGAACCACTGAAAATAATTTTGAAGCAATATCCACTTTCTCAAAATTGGCCTCCGGCATGCGGGCAAAGTTGGAAAATGTACCGGCAATTCTCGAGAGATTATCAATTTGTTCGACCAACATAGCGGTAGATTTTTCAAAGTAATCATCAAAACGTTCGTCATTCATTTTCTTTGTTCGACGCAGTTGCTGAATACTAAGTTTCATGGGTGTAAGCGGATTATTGATTTCATGTGCTACCTGCCGGGCCATGGATTTCCATGCCGATTCACGTTCTGATTTAGCCAATAGTTTAACGCTTTGTTCCAACTCATCCACAGTTCGGTTATATTGAATTACCAACTGACCAATTTCATCATTTTGAAAATAATCAATTTTTTCATTCCGGCTTCCAAGGCGCATTTCTTTCAATTTATTTTCCAACATGATAAGTGGTGCTGAAAGTTGTTTTCCTATAAAAAGACTAAGTAGAATAGCAAGAGCGACAATAATCAGGTAAATCTGAATAATTACCCCCAAAAAACTTTCAATTTCATTTCGAATTTCATCCTGACTGAAGAATTGTGGAATGGCAATGTATCCGATTTGAGTAAAGTCGCCATTATTAAAATCGGTATAACCTGTCAGATACTTCAATTGGCCTATCCGTTCGTATTGGTTGATCGAAGAATTTGATGAAAAGAATGGCATGGGGGAGATTCTGTTGCTAATCAGATTCTTATTAAAAATAATGGGTTGCGAACTGCCAACTAATATCCCATCGTTATTATAAACATGAATATCAGTATGATAGATATACGAAAGATTCTGTAAATCTAAATTCAATGCTTGTGGGCTGATTGCATTCAGATCCTGATTCCAGTAATACATATCCTGCAATGCTTTTTGAATGTACCCTTTTTTGCTTTCAATGTTGGCAATCTGTTCTTCCTGGTATTTCTTTTGAATAAAATTAACTGATTCTATAAAAATCCAAACGAAACTGATGATTAAAAGTGCAATAAATGAATACTGGAATTTGGCAATTAATCCTAACCTGTATTGCTCTTTCCGGCTCAGGATTAAAAATCCCCAAACAATAAAACTACAAATAGTAAAAAATGCCAGAAAAACATATACAAAATAAAGAAAATAGGCTTTAGGATCGTGTTTTTGCAGTTCAGTTATCACTATAAAATTATTCGTTTTTGATGAATAAATATAGGTAGTTTGCCCTTTGTAAGTAATGGAATAATAATTGGAAGCATGACGTGGAATCCAACTTATTTCTTGTGGATAATCCATATTACCGGAAGAATAGACTAATTTTTTATTTTCATATTTAGCTACTGAGATATCCAGGTGAGTCTGAATATCCGGGGTTGAAGCAATAAGCAAATTAGGGAAACTGTAACTTTTAAAATTACGTCGAGGATAAAACTCCATATAAAAAAAGAGAGAATCGGATGCCATATAGTTCGACTGGAACACTCCGATATACGATATGTTGTTTTCATTAGCCGGTATGCTGTAGAAATGTGTGTTTTTCAATAGTGTCCCAAAGTTTGCAATATATTCGGAATACTCTTTGAATAAAACAGAATGAACAGGTGCAGCATTGATCCGCATATCATACTTGTTCCAAAAGCCCCGTTGATAAATTTTATCCAGATAATCATTAGCGGCTGTCAATGAGTCATGCATAGCTACATACCGGTTTAATTTACGGTCATTTTTGATTTGCACATCCAATTCCTCCAATAAAATATCTGCCATTCGGTCATTTTCTGTATTGCCGTTTACCGATACATTTTGAGCAAATACTTTAAATTTTTCAAATTTTTTAGTCTGGTTTATACTGAATGAATTCATAACCACAAAAGCAGTATAAAAAAATACCCAGCAAGCCAGAAAGACATAAATATTTCTATATTTGGGGAAAATATAGGGCAAATAAAATGCCATACAAAGAATAATGAAAGACACACTCAGGAATAAAGAATCTTCGGTTGAAACTTTTTGACAGATAAAAAACATTATTACCCCAGAAATCAATTCAATAAGAAAAGTGAATCTAAGAAGAAGATTTTTTTTAAACCATGCATGTGTTTTAAAAAAAAGCAGAGCAAGACCTAAACCCCAAATCATTATCAGGAAATGTATCCAACTGTTTAGCAAGGAAAAATCCTTAAATTGAAGAATGCTTATTTGAAGTGTCGAATTGAATATCAGCCCTCTGAGTAAATAATACAGCAGCACATAATACAATACAAAAACAAGCATCAAAAGGATTCGACTTGTCATCGTTTTGTATTTATCTATATTCGTATAATTATAAAACAAGAAAATTGTAGAAATAAAATAACCGGTGGCTATTGTCAAATGACTTATCGAAGCAAGTAGCGGTCCGGAAGCATATTGAAAAGGTGAAAATACTTTATTCAGGAAAAGCTGGGTAGGTATTTTAAAATACAGACATGCTCCGGTAATAATTCCAACACTAATAGCCAAAATTATGCATAATCCCGGACTTATCTTTTTTTTATGAAGCAGGTAAGGTGTTCGGGCATACAAAATAAAGAAAATCAAAAATGCCAGTGAATAGGCAATTAATCCCAAATGTGCATATGTTTCATTATAGACAGGCGTTTTAGATTCAGCCAGTGTAAATAAATATTTCCCGTGTAAACTGAACACGGCCATTTTATCCGTATTATTCCCTTTGATTAGTTGAACTTTTTTATCCAGGTTGAATCCCTTTGCAAAACTATTGTTTAATTCAACATTTTCATAGGGATAGTTATTTTTAATGGTGATCAGCGCCATTAATTTTCTTTTATCCGCTTTCACTATTCGACTGATACAAAAGGCATTTGGCAATTGTACAAATCGCCAATCGGATGAATCGGGTAAAGAGACAGTACTTACATCACGCTGATTATCCGACCAAAAAACTAATTCGTCATTTTCATAAACATAATAAGAGATGCTGTTTTTTACAAACGGATAATGAATCAGTGAGTCCACCGAAGAGTGAACTATAATCTGATTCATATCTGCCAGTGTTTTAGCAGCCTGTTTTTCTTTTATTGATAGTAATTGTCGAAACTCATTGATTTCTAAAGCATGCTTAGGGGAATTCTGATAGATATACCCGCACACCGCTCCTGTCGCTATCAGTAAGATCAAGGCGATAATTAAATAATATGATTTAAAAAAAATAGTTTTTTCGATAGCTGTATTGGTAACCTGTTTCATTTTAAATTATAAAATTGCTTATTTTTTCATTTCATTCATGATGATAGGGCTCACCCTTCATAATTGTCATAGCCCTGTAAAGTTGTTCAACAAAAATCAATCGGATCATTTGATGTGAAAATGTCATGGATGAAAGTGATATTTTATTATTTGCACGCTCATAAACACGGTTGGAAAAACCATAAGGTCCTCCAACTACAAAAATCATGCGCTTATGTGATGCCATCAACTTTTTTGACATGTAATCAGAAAAAGCAACCGAAGTAAATTGTTTTCCTTTTTCATCCAACAACACTACTTTGTCGTTAACTTCTATTTGTTTCAGAATTAAATCAGCTTCTTTCTCCATTTGTTCAGAAACAGAGAGGTTCTTTGTATTTTTCAATTCAGGTATAACAATCAGTTCAAATGTGATATAAAATTTCAGCCTGTTTTGATATTCTTCCTGAAGCTTTATTAAATGGGCATTTGTTGTCTTGCCCACAGTTAATAGAATTATTTTCATAGTTTTAATTAGTTCCGTGTTCTGCGTTCCGTGTTTTGTGTTCCGTGTTCCGTGTTTTGTGTTCCGTGTTCCGTGTTCCGTGTTCTGCGTTCTACATTCTGCGTTCTGCGTTCCGGGTTCCGGGTTCTGCGTTCTGCGTTTCGTGTTTCGTATTCTGTGTTCTGCGTTTGGGTTTTGTATTCTGAGGGCTTTGATTTGTAAACTATATATTATCTCAAAACGTTCATTAATTTAATCAATCATATACCGAATCAACTTAATCAACCTCCCGATAGCTATCGTGACAACAAAATAACCAATCAACTGCACAAACAGGAACAATATATTCCTTGATAATAAAGAAAAAAATCACCAAAACAGAAATGAAATAAATAATTAATGTACATTTGTAAGCTGATTCTATAATCATATGCAAATATGGCATTTTTTAACGACAAATCATTTCGAATGAATAAAGAATTTTACAAATAATCGTTTCCATCATGAAAACATTTAAATTATTTTTGATCAGTGCATGCTTCTTTTGTGCCATCCCCTTGCTGCAAGCTCAATCGGCTGAAGTACCTACGGCAATTATAAACGCGCTCAATAGCGGTGATGCAAATCAACTTTCGAATTATTTAAATTCCAATGTCGAATTGTTTATTGAGAATAAAAACGATGTTTTCAGTAAATCCCAATCTACTGAAATCATTGCCGATTTCTTCCGGAAAAACCGGGTAAACGGTTTTCAATTATTGCATAAAGGGAATAAAGATGCTGCCAGTTTTGTGATAGGAACCCTTAAAACTTCTTCAGGAAATTTCAGGTTATATGTTTTAACACGAAAAAATGAAATACAACAACTCAGAATTGAACCTTCAAATGACTAATGATTTTAAACAATTAATTTCCCTTTGGTTTGCCGAAGATATTGGTGATGGTGACCACACTACTTTATCCTGCATCCCCGTAACTGCGAAAGGAAAATCAAGACTAATAATTAAAGAAAACGGAGTATTGGCCGGAGTGGCCGTTGCACGTGAGATTTTTCATACGTTCGATCCTGAACTAAAAATGACCGTCTTTATTTCAGATGGAGCAGAGGTTAAGGTTGGAGATATAGCCTTTGAAGTAGAGGGAAAAATACAATCGTTGCTACAAACCGAACGGTTAATGCTCAATATCATGCAACGAATGAGCGGAGTTGCATCCCGTACCCGTGAATATGTAAAAGCACTTGAAGGTACAGGAACCCGCGTATTGGATACCCGTAAAACAACACCAGGATTAAGGTTGCTTGAAAAAGAAGCTGTGAAAATAGGCGGAGGTGTCAACCATCGAATCGGATTGTACGACATGATCCTGCTGAAAGATAACCATGTAGATTTTGCTGGTGGCATTGAAAAAGCCATCCAACGAACAAAACAGTATTTAAAAGAAAATAACAAAACCCTGAAAATAGAAATTGAAGTCCGCAATTTCGATGAACTGGCTCAGGTAATGGCTGTGGGAGGTGTCGACAGAATTATGCTTGATAATTTTACTCCCGCAAATACCCGTAAAGCAGTAGATCTTATCGGTGGAAAATATGAAACCGAATCATCGGGTGGCATCACTTTTGAAACATTAAAAGAATATGCCGCCTGCGGTGTTGATTTTATTTCGGTAGGCGCTCTTACCCATTCGGTAAAAAGCCTGGATATGAGTTTTAAAGCCGTTTAATATTCTATTAATTAGAACAATGTTACTCTATGTTTTTCAATAAGAATCTTAAAGTAACATTTCAACTGGCATTTTAAATACCCTGATCAGGAACTTAATTCAAAGATATAGCTACCTGACTTAAATGCAATTTCTTGCCAATCCATTTTTCCATTATTTTTCAAATGATTCTGGAATGGAATAGTAATACAAATATACAAAAAAAATGATTATCCGCTATTTGTTTAAAACAAATCCGGTAATAAAAATCCGAAGAATTTAAAACTTAAATTTTAAAATTAATTCTTTGACGAATCAGGAGTTTTTGCGGACAGTCATTTATAATTATTTTCAAATTTCCGTATAAAAAAAATGCCCGTGAACCGGTAAAACGATTCACGGGCATATTATTTTGATATATTATGGAGTATGGATTATGCCTCTAACCGTACTTTTGATAATTTATCGTCAGGCTTATACCAATTAATTTTTCCGGAGATATACATGATTACACCCAGGATAACAAAAAGACCGGCACTTCCAAAAAGCAATGCCAAATCTTCAAGTTGAAGCACGACATAAAGGAAAATATAAAGAACGCTCAGAAAGGAAGCTAATATTGACGTATGCATCCTGTTTTTAAAAATACTTTGTGCGTATACCGTAATCAATCCGATGGTGGCAATACTTGCCAACAGGTAGGCAATTCCAAAATTTAATTGTTCGGAAACGGACAGCAACAGACTGTAAAAAAGAATCAGTGCAATTCCAACCAACAGATATTGTATGGGATGAATTTTTTTCCCGGTAAGAATTTCAACAAAGAAGAAAACAACAAATGTGAGCGCAATAAACATGAGTGAGTATTTTGCCGAACGCATATTTTGTTGATATTGATCCAGTGTATCCACCAGATTTACACCAAACGAAGTGTCACCAACCGATTTCAGTTGATTATCAGTCCATGTTTCCGGAATATTCCTGTTATAATGGAGTATTTCCCATTTAGCTGTAAACCCCTTTTCATTCAGACTGTATTGTGGAGTAAAACTCCCGATAAAACCGGGAGATTTCCACGCTCCGTTCATCTGAACCTGTGTTGTTTTCCCAACAGGTATAAAGTTGATATTACTGCTTCCCTTCAAAAACAGATTACAGTTGAATGACAGGATATTTCCAGATTGCAACGTGCCTGAATTTTTTAATGAAATAACCAGACCCTGGCCTATTGCATCATCCAGGCCACCGGCTTCAGCAGTAAAATGCGATTGATTCATCACAAAATCAAGATTATTGGTCAAACCCCTTAAATCAGATATCCCAATCCTGATATTGGCTTCATTCCAGTTTACCTGACTGTTTTCAGGCAACTGGATATCTGATTTTTTAAACTCCCCTCCTATCTCCAACTCACTTTTATAAAGAATTGATTTGTAAATTCCGTAATGACGTTCTTCGGGAATAAGTTTTGCATTAACACGTAACATTCCGGGGGTGACATACAAACTGTGGTTTTGAATGACCTCCTTATTATTTTCATCTGTTCCTGAAACTGTATACGGAATGACCAGTACCGGACCATTAATTGTCTGGGCATTGCTCCACTTAGCATTAATTTTACCGATCGTTTCTACACTCCTTTTTTGCCTTTCGGAAATCAAATTTTGAATCATGGCTCCCGGAATAAGCATAATCAAGGTCATAAAACCTATAATGAACGCTTTCATCGTGATGGATTGGGAAAATTTTTCAACTTTTTCGATAATTGTTTCCATAATTTTTTTGCTTTATTTGTAATTATAGTATTAAAAGTACTTTGTATTTCAAAGTGTAATGATAAAAAAAATTATTTTATCAGATTTTCAATTGCATTTAAATGCTCGTGAAAGCTGTAACGTCCTGTCTCAGTTACAGTATAATTGGTATTGGGTTTACGATCTATAAATTGCTTCGTAATCCGAATATAACCTAACCCTTCCAATGCCTTGATATGGCTGGCAAGGTTGCCATCAGTAAGTTCGAGCAATTCCTTGATTGTGCTGAAGTCAGCTGAGTCGTTAACCATTAAAATTGACATGATACCCAACCGGATTCTACTTTCGAATGCTTTATTCAGATTTGCAATTATATTTGTCATGAGTTATTTTAAATCGTATTTTTTATACATGATCAGACCATAAATGATATGACATACACCAAAACCAATGGTCCAGAAAATGATACCGTAAAATAAAAAAATTGCAGCAGCTATTCCCAGTACAATTTCAACGATACCAAGATAATGAATTTCGTCGAATGTAAATTTTGAAATATTTACTAATGCTAATCCATAGAATATTAACGTAATGGATGCCAGTATTTCAACATCCCCGCGGAATAAAAATATCAATGCAAGTATGCCACCGGCAGCCAAAGGAACAAATAAATTATAGAGAGTTCTTATTGTCACTTTATTGAATAACCTGAGCTTATTTTTACGAGCTTTTCTCAATGATAAATAAATTCCAAAACCTAATGAAATAGCTATAACCAATGTGGCATCTGCCAGAAGAATGGCTAGTTGCTGAATAGAACTTAATCCTGTATGAGCAGGATCCTGTATTAAAAGAAAGTAGGCAAATGCAGCGCCAACTATGGCAGCTATCCCGGCGATGACACCTGATAATCCGCTTAGCGATAAAAATTTAGATGATTTTTCCATCATCTCACGTATTGCTTTTAAATCTTCTATTTGCTTTTCCATGTCTTGTATTATAGCATTAAAAGTACTTTGAATTGCAAAGTTAGTATGTTTAGTTGAATAAACTCCTTATTTTATATTTATTTAATAAATCACCTATAATAATTTCAACAAAAAGCGCGAACAGGATAAACAGGTTCGCGCTTTTGATATTTTCCTGACAACTTCAATATATTTCAGGTTGTCACTTTAAAACACAAAATAGTTGAATTGATAAAAAATAACCGGTTTAAAAAGTAATTTTAAAAGTTTTTATTGCTCCTTTTTGTTGAACCTGTAATAAATAAATCCCTTTTTGTGGTAGTTTAAGAAGAACATCTGAAGCAATAGGTTTCAATGTTTGAATTTTTTTTCCGATAATATCCAACACATTTAAAGAACAATCAGAAGATAAATTTTGTACATGGATACCATCAGTAGTAACAAACCATCGGATTTCATTGTTCTTACTTTGTTTAATTTCATTTACCAAAGCCAGGTTAACTTCAATTCTATTTGAAACGACTGCACTGTTTCCTTCCGGTTGAACAGTGAAATAGTAAGTAGAATCCGGATCCAGTCCTGTAACAGGATACGTGAAAATATTTCCGACTGATGTTGGGTAGCCGGTTACTGAAAATGGTGTAAGACCTGAACCTTGTGTTTCAATTTTCACATAATCAATATAAACCCTGATTCCCACCGTTGCAGATAATGCAATTTTAGACAAACTTGTTCCTTGTGGTATGCTTATTGTAAAATCCTGATTATCCGTTGAGGTTGTCCAAACGGCTAAAGAAGCATCATCGATGGACGCAGAAAGTTTGGCACCCGAATCATTGTTGTATTGTCGGGCTCTTACAGTCATGGTAGCTCCCGAAGTTGATAAATCGAGCGAAGGAAAAATGAGTTTCCCGGGGTTGCTTCCGGAAGCCAATTTCATATTTCCGGCTATTGAATTATCAACAAACCCGGTTGTTGTCCATCCCGCAGGCAATCCGTTTAAAAATTCATCTTCCAGCAAAGTTACTTTTTGAGGTGTACCGTCATTTTTCATTGAAAACACATTAATGGTATAACCTGTTGCATTGGCAGAAAAGGTCCAGTTAGCATCAAACCCATTGAGATTAACATTATTGGCTGGCATTGCCTGAAAATTATCAGTAGAATTGGCTTTCAGATTAATATAGCTTGCAGAGATTCCTCCACCAGTTATAGAAATTTGGGCCGTTTGAGCACCAACATTCTGAGCATTATAATTAATTACTAACTTGTACCCGGTTTCGGCCTGGGCTTTCGTAATTGTCATGTTTGGTACAGAGAAGTTTGAAGCATTTGGTCCACTTATTGCTACTGTAAGGTCGCCAGTCAGATTCAGGGCTTTCAAGTCTACTATAGAACTTGAAGATTGTTGGAAAACAATCTTTCCAAAATCAATAATAAATCCATTAGAAGGAGTACTTAAATAAGGAAAATCGACAGTTCCCGAGGAAGTGAATGGAACCGTCATCATATTTCCCCAAACATATTCCGCCATATTGGGAAAATCAATATACGGATTCCGGTTTTGTTGTAACAGGTATATGGCATTGTTGCGGTCAATTTCTTTTTTATCAACAGGATCTTGTGAATTCCATTTCAGTAATAAATTACGGAAATGATCTAAAAATGTGGGGTAAGTGGAATTTGAGAAGACTGTCAAACCTGTACTCATCCACATGGATGCCATTTCTTCGTAGCAAGTTACCATATACATATATTCGCGTGCAAAATCGCCTTTGTACTGATCAGCAGGTTCCCATATGTTCATGATTGTTGTTGAGCCTTCCTGAGTTCCTGTACCTTCTTTAGTAACTCCATTATTCTGAAGTACAGTTGTTACATACCCCATCGGGTAATTGTTTTTCCAGCCATTAGCTGTAGCATCAGCCGGATTTAGTACGTGAATATCTTTATAAGCATCATTTTGGACATGTCCCCACCAGCTATTAGGTATCGAATGCTCAATATTCATTCCTGTAATTGGCGAATTATCAGTATTAAAGCTATTTCGGTTATTCGAATACATATCCCAGCATTTACCGTTGCTGTCAACATCCGATTTTAAAAAACATGACCAGGTAGAAGTGCTCCCATAAGAAAACACTTTATGAGGTCGAATAATAGCGCATAAAGCTGATTTTAGTTCTGCTTGTTTTTTTCCTTCGGCATTGTTGTAATATCCGGCAGGAATCTGTGCAAAAATAGCAATATTTAAAAGAAAAAAGGTGATTGTAATATTAATTCTCTTTAGTAATTTTATTTTCATTATATTTGAATATGCAGAAAAAATTAAACGGGTATTCTTACCCATTTAATTAATCCTATGTGTGAGAAATATTTATTGTTTTTATTGATGAAAAAACCATATCGTGAAAATGCGAAACAAGATCACGATATAGGAGTATTTAAATTGTTTTCTTTTTATATGATTCACTGTTATATTATTTCAACTTTTCTGAATGGATTTTAAGCCGGATACAGTCGAAATATAGAAGTTACAGGTATTCTTTTATCAACATTTAAATTGATACCGGTGAGATTGGAAATCGGATAGAATCCATTATCATTTATAAGAATAGTATACTAACTGATCAGATAAACCTGAAAGAAATCAAACTGAGTGATAAATGCCAGACTACAATAACACTTTAGCGAAACGATCAGCCACTTTTACTATGACAATTCCTTTACATGAAACAGGGATTGTATTCAAACCTTCAACAGCGGTGGTATGCTCTAATCTCTGGCCGGCAACACTGAACACCTCAATTATTTCACCGGCTGAAGCTGTAAGCAACACATTGCCATTTGATGAGTATATACCCGGGTTTTGTAAAGTTTTGGGTGAGGCTGTAGTGACAGATATTCCATATACAGAAACATCATCAAGATAAAGTCTGGATGTGGCTGTCGGAGCTGTTGCATATGTTATTTGAAATTTAATCCTCACTAACGGGAATGCACCGGTTGAACTAATTGGATATGAATAAGCAGTTGATGCAGTTGATAATGTAAAAGTCTGAGATCCAACATAATTTACACCTCCATCAGTAGAATATGAAACTATAACATTAATACCCGCAGTATTAGCGGCCTTAAACGTTACTTTGGTTACATTAGCAAGATCAAAATTTGTATAAGTATAACCCAGATTTGATGTGGCACTTGTGTACCAGCGCATTTGCATTGATTGTAAATCGACAATAGGACTGGTAGTTGAAGGACTACCATAAAATGTTCCCCATTGTTTTCCTGAAGCACCGCTAAAAATTTCAGCTGTATTATTATAACTTGCATTTGCGGTAAAGCCATCAGCACTTTCAAACCCTGTTGAATAAATAATTGTTTCCTGACCCTGAGCACTAAATCCTCCAATTAAGATTATAACACCAATTAGTAATAATTTCGAGTAATTAATTTTCTTCATTTTCTTTAATTTATTTGTTAAGTTGAAAAATTTTATCGTTGCAAAGGAACCCCATTAATATCTCAAAAAGATGAACACGATATTAAGTAACGGTTAAGTTATTCAAAAAAGAAATTATTTTTCTTAAATCACAAAACAAATGGTGTAGAGAAGGTAGAAAAGTAAAGTGATTTAAAGTTTTCTGAAAAAGGTATAACAGAACAATTTGCAAAAAACAACTCATCAACAAAACGGGAAGTAAATTAAAAAAAATAAAATTAAAAAAAATGACGCCTTCACTTTAAGTGAAAACGTCACATATATAAGATTTTGTTCTTAGAGCCAGGATATTAAAATTCAACTTTATACAACTAAAATAATTCTGCCATAGAACAAATTATATTTAAACAATAAACTAATCAACTTATTAACCAATCAACTAATTCGCCAGTTTAAGGATGCCAATGCACCTTTCCAGGCTTTCTTCCCAATGGGGAATAGTGATACCATAGACGGCCTTTAGTTTGGCTTTATTCAGGACGCTGTAATGAGGTCGTGGTGTCCGGACGGGATAATCTTTGGTTTCTATCGGACGAACATCACATGTAATTCCGGCAATACGGTGAATTGATTTTGTGAAGTCATACCAACTGCAAACGCCTTCGTCGGAAAAATGGTAAATGCCCGGTACAAAATTAGTGTGACTTAAAACCTGAAGGATTGTATTTGCTAAATCGGCAGCATAGGTTGGCGTACCGATCTGATCGAAAATCACGTTCAATGAATCTCGTTCAGTACCGAGTTTCATCATTGTTTTCACAAAGTTGTTGCCGAATGAAGAATATAGCCATGCAGTACGAATTATTACAGCATGTTCACAACTATCCATTAGTGCCTGTTCACCTGCCAGTTTTGATTTGCCGTACACTGAGGAGGGGCAAACCGGTTGATCTTCGATATAAGGAATGTGGTTTGTTCCGTCGAATACATAGTCGGTGGATATATGTACTACTTTTATCCCGTTTTCATTAGCAACCTCGCCTATGTTTCTTACAGCATCCGAGTTTATTTTATAGCAAAGTGCTATATCATCTTCCGCTTTATCCACTGCAGTATATGCGGCACAATTGACAATAATGTTTACATGATTTGTTTTTACAAAATCATTGAGAGCATTTTTATCACAGATATCAAGGTCTTCGACATCAGTATAAAGAAAACTGAAAGCAGGAAAACCTGCTGCAGCCTGTTGCATTTCACTGCCAAGTTGTCCGTGGCTGCCGGTAATCAGTATTGTTTGCATATTTTTAAGTAAGTAAGAGGTAAGGAGTGAGCATTAAGCATTCTATATTAACTTTAGTTCAAATTCCTGACGGCTTTGTTGGATGTTTTAGTATCATTCGATTCTGATGAATGACTCAGGTATAATCAGAAATTTATTTCAGCATCGGTGAATAAGCGGTGTTTTAAGTCTTTTTCAGAAATAACAGCTTTATCTGCCGGGATTTTCCAATCAATAGCCAGAGTCGGATCGTTATACATAATGCCTCTTTCGAGCGAAGGGCTATAGAAGTTATCGCATTTATAGGTGAACACAGCTGTTTCTGTCAAAACGGCAAAACCATGTGCAAAACCCTGTGGAACCAAAAACTGCAGGTGATTTTCTTCCGTTAGTTCTACACCAACCCATTGACCAAAAGTTGGAGATTCTTTACGTAAATCAACTGCTACATCCCACACTGTTCCCTGAACCACAGATACCAATTTGGATTGACTTTGCGGGTTCAGTTGATAATGCAGTCCACGAATGACTCCATAGGAAGATTTAGATTGATTATCCTGACAAAAACGCAAATCAATGCCAGCATCTAAATAACTCTTTTCATTATAAGTTTCGCAGAAAAAACCACGCGCATCTTCAAAAACACGGGGCTTGATAATCAATAAATCAGCGATTGGGGTTTTTATAATTTCCATTCTTTTTTATTTCATGTATTATGAGTCGTGTCAGTTTAGTATGTTGTCCCGATAGCTATCGGGAGAGTTGATTCAGTTTATCAAGTTATTTGAGTTTAATATGTTAAGTAAAATATTTAAACTGTTTAATAATTCAGTTTATTTTTCCTTATTTACATAATCAACCAATCAACTAATTTAACTTAATCAACCAATTAACCAATTAACTAATCAACCAATTAACCTAAAAAACCAACTTCATTAGCAATCTTCACAAGGTATTCACCATAATGACTTTTCGTGAGGGGTTCGGCGAGTTTGAGCAATTGTTTTTTGTCAATATAACCATACCTGAATGCAATTTCTTCCAGACAGGCTACCTTCAAACCCTGCCGGTTTTCGATAGTGGCAATAAAATTTGAAGCTTCCAATAGACTATCATGAGTACCTGTATCCAGCCATGCCATTCCTCTACCCATCATTTTCAGGCTTAACCTTTCTTCTTCAAGGTACAACCTGTTCAAGTCGGTTATTTCAAGTTCTCCACGTTTAGATGGTTTGAGGTTCTTCGATTTTTTGACCACATCATTGCTGTAAAAATAAAGGCCTGTTACAGCATAATTCGATTTAGGATCAGCAGGTTTTTCTTCAAGACTAAGTACTTTCCCGGTTGAATCAAATTCAGCAACCCCGTATCGTTCAGGGTCATTCACATAATAACCAAAAACAACTGCTCCATCTTTCAATGTAGCAGCCTCACGAAGCGTGCGGGACAAGTCATATCCATAAAATATGTTATCACCCAGTACCATACAAACATTGTCATCTCCAATAAATTCTTCGCCAATAATAAATGCCTGTGCCAATCCATCCGGAGAAGGTTGGATAGCATAAACCAGTTTGATACCTAACTCTTCACCGTTTCCCAACAGATTTTCATACAGGTGAATATCCTGAGGTGTTGAGATGATTAAGATTTCACGAATTCCAGCCAGCATTAAAACCGACAAGGGATAATAAATCATCGGTTTATCATAAACCGGAATAATTTGTTTTGAGATACTTTTGGTGATAGGATACAGGCGAGTGCCTGAACCTCCTGCTAATACAATTCCCTTCATAAAATAGTTATTTAGTTATTGGTTACAACAAATATCGTTTGAAAAGTTTGATGTTCGAAAAGTTTGAAAAGTATGCTGGTTGAAAAGACACCCTTATTCATCCAGCATTTCGCTCCCCAAAATTAAATAAAATTCAGCAATTTACACCTGTTTTTAAAAAATTATTCTCCCAAATCTAATTCGCCGGATTTATAAAGTTGATAATTTTTTGCCAGCAACACCATAAATTTACTTATTTCA
>Ga0302215_10000703_pt1 | contig 24605 bp, 26 predicted proteins | sample II_Fen_N3_1_FD_194580 | JGI IMG/M metagenome (GOLD analysis project Ga0302215, IMG submission 194580) | Peat permafrost microbial communities from Stordalen Mire near Abisko, Sweden - II_Fen_N3_1 | ecosystem: Environmental > Terrestrial > Soil > Wetlands > Permafrost | place: Sweden: Abisko... | reverse complement strand
CCCAGAATCTGACAAACGATCATGTGCATATTCTTCGTTTGACCGATGTGATGGAACGAATGGTTATGAGCTTAGCCACCGAAGCCGCCGATATGGAAATGGTGGTAAGTTTAATCACTCATTATGCCGACGAATTTCATCATGCCAAGGAGGAAAATCTTTTTTTTCCATTTCTATTGCAAAAAGGCTTTTCGAACGAACATGGACCGGTGTCGGTGATGCTTCACGACCATGCCGAAGGACGGCGGTTTGTAAAGGGTATGGCGACTGGAATAGCCCGGTATAAAGCGGGAGATGATATGGTTTTGCCGGTTATTTATGCCAATATGGGTGGTTATGTGGAATTGCTCCGGGCGCATATTGGGAAAGAAAACAATGTGCTTTTTAAAATGGCTGACAGGGTACTCACTGCCGCCGATCAAGAAGAATTGTTGCATGAATTTGAAGCCGTGGAAGCAAACGACTTTGGCAAAGAAAAAATCGGGCAATTTTTAGCCGATATTGAAGGGTTGGAATTAATTTATAGAAAGTGAATCAGCATTGAACGGTAAACTTTATATATTGTTTTTGAATAGATCTCTCACTTCGTTCGAGATGACAATCAGCATTTAATGTTTCCGGAAAAACATTGCAAATCCAAAACAGATAATTATTAAAAAACAAAGCATATTTATGGACGCTTACGAATCGAATAGACGGGAATTTTTAAAAAAGCTAGGTTTGATAGCCGGTGCAACGCTTGTTTCGGCGACGGGTTTGGCCCAGGTGGAAAAGCTTATAACTGAGGATAAGGAAAAATATTCGCTTACTCCCGAGCAAACCAAATTTATGGAGAAATATGAAAAATGGCTGGACGAGTTTCATGCCATGGCCAAGTTCCAGAAGAAAGATCCCGAACATCTGGGAAATAATAAAAAATTGGTTGCCTTGTCGGAGGAAGCCAAGAAATGGCAAATGGAACTGGTGGAATATATGAAGGACGAGAACTTTGCACGGTATTTTATGATTACTACCGAGCGGGTGACTACGGTGATTTAAACACGTTTCTCGCAAAGTCGCCAAGACGCAAAAAAAAGACCTTACTTCATGGAAGCAAGGTCTTTTATATTTTAGGATTGTCCTTTTTTTACTTGATATCGCCTTCGGCAATGAGGTATTCGGCAATTTGAACGGCATTCAGAGCAGCACCTTTTTTGATTTGGTCGCTCACACACCAGAAAGTAAGTCCGTTCGGGTTTGAAATATCCTTGCGTAAGCGTCCCACGTGAACAGGATCTTTGCCTGACAGGAACAATGGCATTGGGTATTTCTTTTCAGCAGGATTGTCAATCATTTCCACACCCGGAGCTACGGCAAATGCAGCACGAGCTTCTTCAACACTTACGGGACGTTCGGTTTCAATCCAAACACTTTCGGAGTGGGCACGCAAAGCCGGAACGCGAACACACAAAGCACTTACTTCCACATCGGAATGCATGATTTTGCGTGTTTCGTGGTACATTTTCATTTCTTCCTTGGTGTAACCGTTGTCGGTAAATACATCCACTTGCGGAATAAGGTTGTAAGCCAACTGATAAGCAAATTTGCTTACAGTAACGGGTTCGCCGGCCAACACTTGTTTGTATTGCAATTCCAGTTCGTCCATGGCTGCCGCTCCGGCACCCGAAGCCGCCTGATAAGTAGAAACATGTACGCGTTTGATATGCGACAAATTTTCAATAGCTTTCAGTGCCACTACCATTTGAATGGTGGTACAGTTTGGATTGGCAATAATTCCACGTGGACGGTCTTTTGCATCAGCGGGATTTACTTCGGGCACTACCAACGGAATATCCGTGTCCATACGGAAAGCAGAAGAGTTGTCAATCATTACAGCACCGAATTTGGTAATATCTTCGGCAAATTCTTTGGATATACTTGCACCTGCAGAGGTGAATACTAAATCATACGGTTTAAAATCGTCGCCGTGTTTAAGCTCTTTGACGGTGAGTTTTTCACCTTTGAACTCATAAACACTACCCGCACTGCGCGACGAGCCGAAAAGGCCAAGCTCTGTCAATGGGAAATTGCGTTCGGCCAACACACGCAAAAATTCCTGGCCAACGGCGCCACTGGCACCTACAATTGCTACTCTCATTGTTTTGTTTTTAATTATTCCCCGTCCCCGAACGAAGAGTTAAATCGTGATGTTTAAAGAAAATTTTATTTTATACCAAAAAGAAATACCCTTGAGTTAATTAACCTACAAAGGTTTTTTCTATATTTGCATTTCAAAAGAAGTTTTATTGTTCCCCTCCGGGGGTAAGGGATCGTTTTTTCTTTACGAAATTGGATGCAAAAGTAATTCATTTTAATAGAATTATAACACATTATGAAGAAATTAGCCTTTATTTTTATGTTATTTGTCCCGTTTTTCAGCTTCGGACAGCTGACAGAATCCTTTGCTGATGGTGATTTCACAGTCAACCCAGTCTGGACGGGAACTACAACCAACTTTATGGTAAATGCAGCCGGACAGCTTCAATCCAAAGCAACGGCAGCTTCCACCTCCTATCTTTTCACGCCTTCCGAGGCTATTGACAATGCCACGTGGGAGTGTTGGGTAAAGGTAAATTACAATCCTTCGTCGGGGAATTACCCCGTTATTTACCTTGTTTCCGATAGCGATAATCCGCTAAACGGATGCAACGGCTATTTTGTAAAAATTGGAGATACACAGAAAGATGTATCGCTGTGGTTGCAGGAAGGAACTCAAAAAACCAAGATTATTGATGGTGCGGATAAGCGTACGGATCGGACTCCGTGCGAATTGAAGGTAAAAGTAACCCGCGATGCCCTTGGAAATTTTGCATTGTACAGCAAGCTGACCGGAGAATCGGATTATGTGTTGGAAGGAACTGCTCAGCAGAACTCAGTGAAAGCGAGCAGTTATTTTGGGTTGATGTATGTGAATACAGCCACCACGGGTTCGTATTATTATTTTGATGACATTGTGGTAACCGGAAATAAAGCTATTGACAAAGATCCTCCGGTTTGGAATTCGCTTGCATTGGTGTTACCCAACAAACTAAACCTCGGATTTTCAGAAGCTATGGATTTCTCGAAGGCTGCGTATAGTGTCACAAATGATATGGGTAGTCCATCTTCGTATGTCATTTCTACGGACAAAAAGTCAATAGTTTTGAATTTCAATAAGAATTTTGAGTGTGGAAAATTATACGAAGTAACCATTTCAAATCTAACTGACAAATCCGGTAATTCGTTGGTTAACAACACTAAAACCACAGGAATAACTGAATCCATCAGAACGAATGACCTCGTGATTAATGAAGTAATGTTTGAAAGTCCCGATAGTTCGGCTGAATATATTGAGTTGTATAACAAATCAGATAAGCTTCTTGATGTTTCGGGGTTGATTTACACCACCCGCAAGACAGATGGAACACTGAATACAGGAAATGCCATCCCAAATCAAACGACAATTCTGCCTAAAGGCTATCTTGCGTTAACACCTGATGCTCCAAAAGTGAAAAAACACCATAAATGTCCTGCAGAGAGTCAAATTATTAGCTGCGAATGGAGCACGCTGAGTAACACGAGTGCTACCATCGTTATTTGTAATGCGTCAAAGGATACCATTTACGATGAACTTACCTACAACACCAGCTGGCATCATTCGTTGATAAAAAATCCAAAAGGTGTTGCTTTAGAGCGTATTAACCCTGAATTAGAAACACAGAGTGTTGCTTCATGGCATTCGGCAACTTCCGAAATAAATTATGGAACACCAGGCTATCGTAATTCTCAGTTCCGCGAAATAGATCAAAACATAACTACCCCCGAAAAATTTGTCAGAGCAGATCCTGAGGCCTTTTCGCCCGATAATGATGGAGCTGATGATATTTGTTTTATTCGTTACAAAACAGATAAGGATGGATATGTAGCCAATGCGACAATATTTAATGCAGTAGGAGTGAAAGTTGCCAAATTGGCATCCAATGTATTATTGGCAAGTGAAGGATTTCTGACCTGGGATGGAAAAACGGATACCGGAAAGAATGCAAACGTAGGTGTTTATGTTCTTTATTTTGAAATGTTTAATCCGCAAACGGGAGTACGGAAACAACAAAAGTTACCAATTGTAGTATCATCGCGATAATTTTGAATTATTAACACGTTATTATCCAACAAATCAGCTATCTTTGCAGCGTTTTTTTAAAACCTCTAACCCCTAAAGGGGAATTAAAAGAACCCCTAACCTCGTTCGACTGAGCTCACGCCGAAGCCTAAAGGGGGAATACGATAAGTTCTTTGGAATTTATCGAAACTAGTGGTAAATAATAATTATTTAAAATAATAACTAAACAAATTTAGTTCTTAGGGGTGATTCTTTAAAATATGGAAAAAGTAAGTTATGCATTGGGTTTAAGTTTGGGTAATAATCTGTTAAACAGTGGAGTTACAAGTATTAATACTTCTAAACTGGCCAAAGGAATTCAAGATGTTTTAGATCAAAACCAACCGGAGATAAGCTATCAGGATGCTCAGCAAATTATAAATGATTTTTTTCAATCATTATCCGAAAAAGCAAGTGAGCAGGCTAATGCAGCAGGAGTTGCTTTTCTTGCCGAAAATGCAAAACGCGAAGAAGTAATTACTCTCCCAAGCGGATTACAATACGAAATTATCACCCAAGGAAGCGGTTCCATACCTACTGCTTCAGATTCTGTAAAAGTTCATTATCATGGAACATTGGTTGATGGTAATGTATTCGACAGTTCGGTAAGCCGTGGTGAACCTGCCACTTTCGGAGTGACTCAGGTAATAAGCGGATGGGTGGAAGCATTGCAATTAATGCCTGTAGGTTCCAAATGGAAACTTTTTATTCCTTCCGATTTAGGTTATGGTGCTCAGGGAGCAGGACAAGCCATTGCACCTCATTCAACGTTGATATTTGAAGTTGAATTGTTGGACATTGTGTAAAAACAAAAAACTTAAAAAACTAATATAAAAAAATGAAGAAGACAATTTTAATTTTTGCTGCGGTAAGCATGACTTTAGTTTCGGTCGGTGCACAAACCAAATCAAAATCAAAAGACAAAAAGGTGGATGTGCCGGCACCGGTTGTGCCTATAAAAATTCTTACCAACGATGTGGATTCAATGAGCTATTCATTTGGAATAAATATCGGAGCAGACTTATCGAAAAGCTTGAAGGCTATCCCGGGAGGAAAAATAAATATCGATTTGTTGGTAAAAGGTTTTTCTGCTTCCATTAAAGGTGACTCAACTTTGTTGAAACCTGAGCTTGCAACGGAATTTTTCAGAACTTACATAACAAATGCTCAAAACAAAGAAGTTGTAATTGCAAAAGCCAAGAATGAAAAATACCTGACCGACAATAAAACCCAAGCAGGCGTAATATCCACTGCAAGCGGACTACAATATAAAATAATGTCTGAAAAAGCAGGTGTAAAACCTGTTGCAACAGATACTGTAACTGTAAATTATATCGGTACGCTTATCGATGGAACAAAATTCGATAATTCAATTGAACGTGGGGAGCCTGCAACTTTCCCGCTTAATCAGGTAATTCCCGGATGGACTGAAGGCGTTCAGCTTATGACTGTAGGTTCAAGGTATAAATTCTTCATCCCTTATTCGTTGGGTTACGGGGAAAAAGGAGCTGGCAACGGAGCAATTCCAGCATATGCTACATTGATTTTTGAAGTAGAGTTGCTTAATGTTAAACACTTCAAAGAGCCAGTACCCGTGATTGAAGCAAAACCAGTAGTTAAAGCCAAGACAATAAAAAAAGCTACTCCAGCAACAACTGCTAAAAAGAAAGCAGTTACAAAAAAATAATTACAATGCTCGAAAAATTATAGAAATTAACAAATACAAATCAAATGAAAAAACAAAGTATCTTAACATTTATGGCAGTTGTTGCCGTTTTCATGCTTGCTTCGTGTAATAAGTATGAAGCCAAGACCAGTACACTGAAAACACAAGAAGATAGTTTAAATTACACTATCGGATTGTATAACGGTGACGGAATCAAGAGTTATTACTTCAAAGGGGATTCAACCGGAAAATCAATTACCATGTTTATGAAAGCTTTTGATAAAGCCTATAATGGAAAAGACAAAGGTGAAATATATAAATTAGGAGTTCAGATAGGTAATTCTTTAAAAATGCAAAAAAGCAAAGGCTTAATGGGTGATTCTACTCTCAAATTCAACGAAAAACTTATTTTGCAAGGTTTGGTAAATGCATTGAATAGCTATGATAAAGGCATGACTACTGCTCAAGCAAAAGAGTATCTTGAAAAATCGTTGATGAAAATTCAAGGAGAAAAAGTGAGACAACAAGCTCCACAACAAAGTCAACCAGACTCACTACACCAAGTACCACAAGCAACAAAATAAGTTATTAACAGTAATAAAATATAAAGGGAAATGAAAAATAATAATATATTCATGGCTGTGGTATTGACAGCATTAGTTGCATTTTCTTCGTGTGGCAACAAACCAGGTATGCCAACATTGAAATCGAATAATGACAGTTTAAATTATTCATTTGGTTTGGCAAATGGTGAAAGTCTAAAATCATCTTACTTCAACAACCTGAAAGGTGATTCTGCTAAAAAAGCAATAAGTACATTAATGGAGGGCATTAAAGAGGGCATGTCAGTTAAAACTGAGAAGAATGATAATCCTGAAATCGCAGATATAGCTTCTAAAATCGCCGTTGCTTTGAAACAACAAGAAAAATCTGGCTTAATGGGTGATTCAACACTAAAACTTGACATAAAGTTAATTAAACAAGGGTTGATTAATGGATTTAAAGGTTCAAGTATTCAGATGACTGCATCTCAAGCCCAAGCCTATTTTACCAAAACTATGACTGCACGTCAAGTTGCTCAAATGGAAAAACTATATGGTGAAAATCGAAAAGATGGAGAGAAATTCTTAGCTGAAAATGCAAAAAAACCAGGTGTAATAACAACTGCAAGTGGTTTGCAATACGAGGTTGTAAAAAAAGGAACCGGAGCTTTACCAACCGAAAATGATCAAGTAAAGGTTAACTATAAAGGAACTTTGATTGATGGAACTGTATTTGATAGCAATGAAGGTAAAGACCCAGTTCAATTCCAAGCCAATCAGGTTATCAAAGGATGGACAGAAGCATTAAAATTAATGCCAGTTGGATCGAAATATAAATTATATATTCCACAACAACTTGCTTATGGCTCAAGAAGAACTGGTAGAATCAAGCCTTTTTCAATTTTGATTTTCGAAGTAGAATTGGTTTCTATTGAAAAATCAGCACCACAAATGACTCCAGAACAAATGCAACAGCTACAACAGCAGATGCAACAACAAAGACAATAGTTGAAACTAAAATAAAAATAAAAGCCGGAATGATTTCATTCCGGCTTTTATTTTTGTCAAAAAGGAAGTAAAAACAGACAATATTCTCTCAATAATTCAACTTTTAATAAAAAAACCTTTTATTAGTTTTTAATTCCAATTTATAATGCGTAATTTTGTTGCCTATATGACAAACACTAAAAATTAATTATCATGGAAAAAATTGATCATTTAGACCGTAAAATTCTGCAGATAATAACTCAGAATGCCCGTATGCCGTTCAAAGATGTGGCTGAAATATGTGGTGTTTCGCGTGCAGCAATTCATCAACGTGTTCAACGTTTAATCGACATCGATGTTATTACAGGTTCAGGATATATTGTGAACCCTAAAATGCTCGGATACCAGATGTGTGCCTATATTGGCATAACACTTGAACGCGGATCGATGTACAAGGAAGTTGTCAAAGAACTTGAAAAGATACCTGAAATCGTTGAATCGCAATATACACTGGGTAATTACACTATTCTGGTTAAGCTTTATGCCAAAAACGATGAACATTTAATGGAGCTTCTGAACGGAAAAATCCAGGAAATTCCGGGCGTGGCAACTACCGAAACACTTACCTCTCTTGATCAACGTATTCGCAGAACTATACCAATAGAATAGAGAAGAATCTCTAAGCTACCCCCTAACCCCCCTGAAGGGGGAAATATTAGAATTGAGAATTATAAAATTAAAACAAAACATACAAGACGAAGCTATCCTAAATCCCCCCTCTAGGGGGTTAGGGGGCTTTCTTATATCATGGAAACAGTAGTCAGTGGCATTCGCCCAACCGGAAACCTTCACTTAGGCAATTATTTCGGAGCTTTACGTAACTTTATCAGTATGCAGAATGAGCATAACTGTTATTTTTTTATAGCAGATTATCATTCACTTACAACCCATCCTACGCCGGGTGATTTGTATGGAAATGTTCGTCAGATTCTGATTGAATACTTGGCAGCCGGGTTGGATCCGGAGAAAGCAACACTTTATATACAAAGTGACGTTCCCGAAGTAGCGGAATTATATCTTTTCCTGAACATGAATGCCTATATCGGGGAATTGGAACGGTGCACTTCGTTCAAGGATAAAATTCGTCAGCAACCTGAAAATGTAAATGCCGGATTGTTGACTTACCCGACGTTGATGGCTGCCGATATTTTGATACACCGTGCTACTAAAGTACCCGTTGGTAAGGATCAGGAACAACACTTGGAGATGACGCGTACGTTTGGAAACCGTTTCAACCGCCTTTACAATGTGGAGTACTTCCCAGAACCTCAGGCTTTCAATTTTGGAAATGAATTGGTAAAAATACCGGGATTGAACGGAAGTGGAAAGATGGGAAAATCGGAAGGAGAAGGCAATGCCATCTATTTTGCCGACGAGCCCGAAGCAATTCGCAAAAAAGTGATGAAAGCTGTGACTGACAGTGGTCCGACAGAGCCGAATCAACCCAAGCCGGAACCTATTCAAAACATTTTCCAATTGATGAAGGTAGTTTCAGCTCCCGAAACGTTGAATTTCTTTGAAGAACAATACAATGTCTGCCAGATTCGCTACGGTGATATGAAAAAACAATTGGCCGTGGATATGATTGCTTTTACAGAACCCATGCGGGAGCGAATTAAAGCCATTTCAGCCGACGAAGCCTATGTGTCGAAGGTTGCACGCCTTGGCAAGGAAAAAGCGCAGGAAAGTGCCGCTAAAACCATTCGTGAGGTTCGTGATATAATCGGGTTCAAGAGATTTTAGTCGGTAATTTAAAGTATATAGCATAAGAAAAGCCTGTTCCTTCGTTTGGAGCAGGCTTTTTTTAAAATAAAATCCGTGAATGGTTGGTAGGATAGAAATGGTTTTTTATCTTTGGAATCAATTTAGAAATACACGTTAACAGCTAAATAAAAACACAAATGAAAAAATCATCTCTTTTAATTCTCTGTGCACTTTCGGTCGGTTATATTTCAGCACAGACGGTTTCAAAGAATTCGCTCACATTGAAAGATGTATACAAAGATGCCTTTAAAATGGGTTGTTCGGTGAACAATGCCATTGTACAGGGTACCGATTCCGGCTCGCAACAAATTATTCTGAAACAGTTTAATTCGATTACACCGGAGAATGTTCTGAAAGCCGAAACGGTGAACCCACGTCCGGGGGTTTGGAACTTTGCACAGGGTGATGCCTATGTGAAATTTGGCGAGGAACATAATCTGTTTACTATCGGGCATACATTGATTTGGCATAACCAGACGCCGGATTGGTTTTTTAAAGATGAAAAAGGGAATCCAAAATCGCATGAAGCGATGGTGGAGCAAATGAGAAGTTATATCGAAAAGGTTGCGGGACGATATGCGGGGCGTATTAAAGCCTGGGATGTGGTCAACGAACAGATTGATAACGATGGCTCGTATCGCCAAACCACCTGGGTCAAAGCGATTGGAAACGGCGATGAGTTGGTAAAACTGGCGTTTAAATATGCGGCTCAATATGCTCCGGGAACGGAACTTTATTACAACGATTTCAATGTATGGCGTCCTACGAAACGCGATGGCATAGCCCGTATCATCCGAATGCTCAAGAAGGAAGGGATTCGTATTGATGGAGTAGGAATTCAGGGACACTGGGGCTTGAATTACCCTAAAAACCAATATATCGAAGCGGCTATTGATACTTTTGCCAGTCTGGGTGTAAAAGTTATGATTACGGAGCTGGATGTGGATGTATTGCCTTTGACCAAGGAAGGTCAGATTATCGGACAGGGCATGAGCGATTCGCAGTTTCAATTGGAAGAATTTAAAACATTCCTCGATCCATACCGAAAAGGATTGCCTGCCGAAGTTCAAAAACAGTTGGCCGACCGTTACGCAGAACTTTTCGGTATTTTCTATAAAAAACGCGATAAAATCGACCGAGTTACCGTTTGGGGATTGCACGATGGCATGTCCTGGAAAAATGATTACCCAATACCGCGCCGGATAAATTACCCCTTGTTGTACGACCGAAGTAAAAAGCCAAAACCTGCACTGGAGGCTGTTTTAAATGTTCCCTTTAAATCAAAGTAAATAACCGACTATAAATCCTTTACATACAATGAAGAAAAGAGAATTCCTGAAAATAGGGATGCTAAGCACGGCAGCTTTACTCATTCCTAAAAGAGTGTGGGCACTGGAATATTTCCCCAAAAAATCAGATAAGAAATGGGCTGTACTATACGGAACCTGGTGCGGATCGTCGCGCGATGCGGGCATTTGGATATCCGAAGGAATGGATGGCATTGCCAATGTGTTTGATGTAAAGGAGAATCCGGATTTATCGGGTTACAGCCATATTGTAATTGGCGGTTCTATCCGTAGCGGACAGGTGCCACCGGAATTAAAGGAGTATATCAAACGGAACCAGAATGTACTAAAGGGCAAAATCCGGGGGTTGTATGCCGTTTGCGGAAACATGATGAAACCCGTAGGACCGGAACAAAAGACGGCTTTAATTGATAATCATTTGGCCAAGCTGTGTGAGGTAACCGAAGTGCCCTCCAGAGTATTTCTGGGAAGAATAACCCTGGGTTTACTGGACAACGAATCACGCACCATGATGACTCAAATGAGAACGCCTGAATATGACAATCTGAAAAGAACCGAATGCTTAGCTTTTGGAAAGGAAATTCTGGCAAAAGCTACCTCGTAACTATAATAATCCGGTGGTTTTTACGAAATATAAGGCAGATTACTACTCTGTCATTTTGTAAACCACCGCATTTATATTCATTCCAGCACCAACCGAAGCGAATATAAGCACATCGCCGGCGTTGATTTGATGATTTTCAATGTTGTCTTTCAATATCAGGTCATACAGAGTTGGGAGTGTTGCTACCGAAGTATTTCCGAGGTTGTGAACCGTCATGGGCATCACGTCAAACGGAGCATCTTCAATGCCGTGAAGGCTATAGAAACGTTTCAGAATCGCATCGTCCATTTTGCCATTGGCTTGATGAATAAGCACCTTCTTCACGTCTTCAATTTTGTATCCGCTTTTGTCGAGACAAGCTTTGATAGCCTGTGGAACCGTTTCCAACGCATATTGATACAACCGACGACCATTCATTTTCAAGAACAAATCTTTTGGGTTTTCAAATTCAGGATTGTAGGACGGACCCATGTGCAATAAACCGGCATGGTTCAACGTATCCGAACGGGTTTTGTGAGCTATAATTCCAATAGGAGTAGTGCTTTCGCGGCCTTCTAAAATTACTGCACCGGCACCATCGGCATATAACATGCAGTCACGGTCGTGCGGATCGCTGATGCGGGAAAGAACTTCGGCACCGATGACAAGAACCTTCTTTGCATCGCCCGATTTAATGAAATAATCGGCCTGAATAACCGCTTGCAACCATCCCGGGCAACCGAATGTAATATCGTAGGCAACTGTTTCAGGGTTTTTGATGCCCAGCTTTTGTTTTACTTTGGATGACATGGCAGGAATGTGATCGGCCGCACGGTTATCAGCGGTTGTATCGCCAAAGTTGGTAGCCACAATCACGTAATCCAATTCTTCAGGATCAATTCCGGCAGCTTTGATAGCTTCTGTTGCAGCCAGAAAAGCCATATCGCTGGTAATCATGTCGTCGGAAATGTATCGACGCTCAGCAATGGTGGTTATTTCAAGAAATTTATCGGAAATTTCATTTCCCGGTTTGGTTATTATCGTCCCGTTTGTTTCGTAAAATACATTTTTCTCAAAATCTTCGTTTTTTACAACTCGTGTAGGAATGTAACTTCCTGTTCCTGTAATAACACTGTACGTCTTTTTCTCCATTATTCCATATTAATTTTTGAAAGTTATCTGCTCTTCCTTTCAACTGTTATTTCTACAAAGTTAGACTAAATCCACAATATCCGGTAAAAAAAATCATTAATTGTTTTAAACAACCGATAATGAAAATGCACAAATCACTGGAATACAAGAATTAATGCTTAGTTAAAATTTAGTGCGACGTAAGAAAAAATTGCAAAGGAATTCAATTTGTTGGGAATAAATTAATAATTTCAAGGTCTGTATTAGCTTAATTTGAAAAATACTTTTTATCTTTGGAGGCAGAATTTAGATAAGTAAACGGTAAACTGCAAGCAGTAAGCGGCAAGCAGTAAGTACGAAACAGAAAGCGGTAAGCGGTAAGCAGCAAGCTGTAAACAATGAGCTCTTTCCAACAAATACCTTCCCCCGAAAAACAAACAAATTAATCTGAATTGTTAGCAACAGCATCTGACTGTTAAACAATAACGTCTGAACTGTTAGCAAACGCATATGACATGTTAACAACGGCATCTGAATTGTTAGCAATAGCGTCTGACAGTTAAACATCTTCATCTGAACTGTTAGCAACAGCGTCTGACTGTTAAGCAACAGCATCTGATATGTTAGCAAATGCATCTGACAGGCAAACATCTTCGTCTGACAGACAAACAATAGCCTCTGACAAGCAAACATCTTCATCTGACAGGTAAACAACAGCCTCTAACTGCTTATATTATTCCATTTGCCTTGAATTTACTTCGATTAACGGTTTGTGATTAAATACAAATATTACATAAAAAATACTAATAATATCATTAATTACGATATATTATATAAATTTGCACAATGGTTAACCTAATATAGTCAATAATCACAAAAACTAAGTAAATTATGACAAGGAAACAGATCAGTGTTTATTCGATGCTCCGCAGGGTATCGGATTTAATTAAGAAGAACATTTTTCTTCTAAGCGCATTTCCAATTTTTACGGAGCTGTTTAGCAAGTATGAATCAAATCTGACACAAATCGGTTCACTCATCGAACAGCAGGAAAAGGACATTACCGGATTGGCAACACAAAAGGAAGTCAACCGGGCGAGTGCAACAAAATTAATATTGAACTTAAGCAGCCGGGTGGTGGCTTATGCCAAACTAACCGGAAATGAAGTGTTGGCAAAGGAAGCTTACTATTCCGAAACCGATTTAAACCGCTTGGCTGACGATGTTTTTGTAAAAGCATGCCGGGTTATTTATTCGGCAGCTCAAAGCCATTCAATGGAATTAATGGGTTACGGTGTAACGCCCGAAATATTGAGCTCAGCGGACGCAGCTATTTTAGCATTTGAAGCTGTTATGGATACTCCCAAAGAAGGTTATACCGGAAAGAAACAAACAACAACCCAACTTGCCGATTTATTAGCCGAAGAGCAGGCTATTCTGGGCAAAATTGATTTGTTGGTGGACATTCTGAAAGACACTCAAGCTAACTTTTACACCGAGTATTACGATACGCGTAAGGTGGTTTACCGTTCGGGTTCGTTGGCCGTTAAAGCTTTAATAACCGATGCCGCCACGGGCAATCCGGTAAGCGGTGTAACGGTGAGTTTTGCGTTGGATGGAGTGGTGGTGCTCGAAAAAGTGACTGCTGATGCCGGAGGTTTTACGGTGAAATCGATGGAGGAGGGAGTGTATAACGTTACGATTTCAAAACTCGGCTATAAAACGGTGATACAACCTTTCAATATACTGGCAGACGAACTCGCCACATTGGAAGTGAAGCTGCAACAAAACGCATAGATTACCAAGGAGCTGAAACACAGAAAAGATTTCAGCTCTTTTTTTTGCATAAATTGAGGATAATGCTTGTTAATGTCGTAAATTATTATAATCTTTGCAATTAAATAAAAAAGTTACCGTAAAACGATTAAATTTATACTTTCATGAAAAGACCCATCTTATTTCTGTTAGCAACGACTGCTGCTGTGAGTTGTCTTTTTGCACAGACAACCCAGAGCCCATTTTCAAAACTGGGTTATAAAAAACAAGTGATGTACACTTCCTCCAAGGGAGAATTTGAAGAATTTCACGACAATACGGATGTAGTAGAAATTGGTTCGGTGTATTTCAACACGAAAACAAATAAAGTGATAGGTTATATAAGCGAAGAAAAGGAAAAAACGGAAGTCGCTTCTGCTATTTCTGCTATTTCAATTGACCCGCTGTGCGAGAAATACTATTGGATAACTCCCTATGCGTATTGTATGAATAATCCGGTGAAGTTTGTTGATCCTGATGGGAGAATAGTGACAGCGGCGGATCCAAATGCTATTCGTAATATTACCAACACACTTAGTAAGAATGAATCACAATATGTTCGATTTGACAATAAAGGTTTACTAGACGTATCTTTATTGAGTCAATATAAAAGCACTTCCGAAAACTTTACAGCATTAAGCAAGTTAGCTAACAGTGAAACTAATTACATTTTTGCTGTATCAAATCAGGATATTAATGGGAGTAAATTCTTTGAAAAAGGTAGCGATGCTAATAATCCGAATAACTTTTCTTATGGTGTTACAAATCTTCCTGGGGCAGAGTATAATCCTTCTCCAGATAATAATGTTTACATTTACACAGCTTCTTTTCTAGATGAAAAAACACAAGCACGGAATACCGCTCACGAAGGATATGGTCATGCATATTTTTTTGAGTTGAAAAAGAGTGACGAATCAATAAACCCAAATCACACAAAAGGAGTCGTTGGGACAGGAACTGAATATGACTCAGACACAAAAAAGAATGTGCCATATTTCATTTTTGGAAATACTAATAAAAAACTAGAAGAGCAGATTAAAAAGGTTGAACAACAAGCAATAAAGAATTATGAAGAAAGAAATCCATAAGATTATATTAATTCTATTGGGGATTATCTTGTTTTCTTGTATTTCTATAAGAAATGAGACTGTAAAATTAAAGTCTGAAAGTCAGGAACTTTTATCAAAGAAAATTGAAATTCAAATACCAACCCCTTTTCATATCCAAAAGGAAAATTACGAAGAAGGGGTAATTTATTATTATAGTTTTGCAGACTCTGCATTAATTATGATTTGTCAAGGCTCAATGGTAGAATTACCTATGGATAAATATATTGTATCAAAAACTATTCAACGAAAAAATACAAAAATTTTTGTTGGAGAGAAAAACAATAAGTATTGGCGAAAGGATGTTTATGAAGGAGTTAGAGTATATTATGATAATGTATCTCCAAATAACAAGAAACTTTATGATAAGGCTTTAAATGAAATGAAAATCAATCCCTTGTAGATCAATTAATCTGATTTTACTATCTGATATTTTTTAAAGACTAATTTTGGACCAAACTCTAGTAAGGCTTTTGAAATAGCTTAGCAAAAAAATGCACTGAATCACAAAACCAACAATAATGAGCTTGTCAACAAAGATATTTTCCACAATATTAATCCTATATACATTTATAGGGAAATTATATACTTCTGCATTTTTCTTTCGAATGAAAGATTTTAGTCTAAATAATGTAATATTTGTTCATGTCACAAATATCATAATGTTATCGATATTATTGGCAAGCCTGCTGATGATTTGGAGAATTCTATACAATAAAATCAACCACTTTGTGTCAAAGTACAAATATGTTATTAAAACATTGATTGTTGTTATTGTAATAATTCAAATATTATTATCCCTACTCGATGTCCTAACTAAAAATCCAAATATAGATCAAGTCAAAATAATTATTTTAGGTGATTTGCCTAATTTGTTATCAATTCTCATATCAATAATTTTTATAATCGTTTTACCAAACAAGAAATATATTTTTTCTAAAGGAGATAGCAATTGAAAACAGGCTACAGAAGAAAAAAAGGAACAATAATATTAAGAAATTATGAAGAATTATATTAGCTTGGTATTCATATCAATATTGTTGTTTTCTTGTTCAAATAAAAAAGTAGAACAGTATGTCTTAAATAATGACAGTATTAATATATTAATTGATAGAGCAATCAATCAAGGAGACTACAAAGCATATAATACTGTGCATAGTTATTACAACTTAGATGGGAATACTGAACCATTTTTATATAATTCAATGATAATGGCTCATAAATACAATTTGCCAGCAGCATATTATGATGTGTATTGGACATTAGCAAATCCAATAACTGGAGAAACAATAAATGATTTAGATTTGAAATCAAGATATTTAGCTCTTTACTATTTACTTAAATCATATGAATTAGGATATACAAATGCAAAATATAACATACAAGATATATTTGGTAAGAAGACCCCATTACCTAAATCTGGCTCATATCTAATTAAGATGTCAGAAATAAAAGAATAGGTTCGGTGTATTTCAACACGAAAACAAACAAGGTTATTGGCTTTATAAGCGAAGAAAAAGCAGAAGTTGCTTCTGCTTTTTCTGCTATTTCAATTGACCCAAAGTGTGAGAAATATTACTGGATAACTCCGTATGCGTATTGTTTGAATAATCCGGTAAGGTTTGTTGATCCGGATGGAATGATTCCACGAATATATGTAGAGACTCAGGGTACTGGTCATACTTTTGTGACTATTGGTCAGGGGAAAAATACTGTAGTTTATACATATGGCAGATATGGTGGTTTGGACAAAGATAAATCTTCTGGTCGTAGTTTATCGCCAACAGGAGAAGGTGTTTTAGTGAGACTAAAGGGTGCTGATGCCTTAAAATATATCGAAACAGAAGTAAAAAACAAAGGCGCAAAAATATATGAAATCTCCGATGGGGATGACAAAAAAGTGGCTAAACTTTTTGATAAATCTTTTGACTCTTCAGATAAAAAACCAACCATTGGGAGATTTAAGGATAGTGAAAATGCAAGAGTTATAGATCAGTACGATATTTCAAACAACAATTGCACCACAAAATCTGTTGAGGCAGTTCAGGCTGGAACTGATGGCAAATTTCAAGTTGAATCAAAAACTCCAGATGGAATTGAAACAAAGCTTCAATATAAATCAGAAGAAGACAATAGTAATATAAAACAAATACCCTATAAAAAAATTAAAGATGAATACAATCAAAAATAGATTCAAAGCTATTCACTTTAGTGCTACGTTAATATTGTTGTTAGTGACCATATGCTTCATAATTGTGAGTTTCGTTGTAATACTAAATTATATGGTTGAGTATAAATATAACATAGATGATAATTACAACAAAGCTGATATTGTGATGTCGATGAAATCACGTAGCTTTGAGATCAGCTCAATTTTGTTCTATTGTAAAGTTTTAATTGGTTACTTTCTTTTTATTATTGGTTATCTATGGTATCATATTAAGAATAAATAGAAATAACTAGATTGGCAATTGTTTTAAAGAAAGAATTGATGAAACTGAAAAAAATCAACAGCAACAATGATTATGAAAAAAATACTTATTTTTTTTCTATGTCTTTATACATGCATATATAGCTTTTCACAAGAAAAAGAAATTAGTAAATCCCCTGTTTTGTATTTACACGTTGATGAAATGCCTAAATTTATAGGAGGTCAAAGTGCGTTAAAGAAATTTATTGATACAAATTTACAGTGGCCTGCCGAATTTGATGGTCAAGGAACGGTACTAACATCATTTATAGTCACTAAGGATGGTTCCATTAAAAACATAATAATAGAGAAGGGACTCTGCAATGAATGTAATAATGAAGCTATAAGAGTAATAAAATTACTTCCTAAGTGGAGCCCAGGAAAGGTAAATCACAGAAAAGTAGATGTAATCATTTATCTGCCAATTAAATTTAAAATGGAATAAGTCTATGAAAAATTTCATTTCATTGATATTATCATTATTTTTTGTAAGTAGCTTGTTTGCACAAAATAAAGAACTAAAGTTTAAATTAATCGACTTTTTAATGGAAAAAGGTGAGTTAAGTAGAACAAAAGATAAGAGTGAATTTTTAGATGATGTTTTTATTGTGAGACTCGTTAGAGATGAACATGATTCAAACAAAAATGATATTTGTTTGTACAGATGTGGAATGCAAGCTTCTGATTCATTTTATTATTTGTTGATTAAAAATAGAAATAAATACGAAATAATTGAAGTGAAGAATCTAGATAAAGTATTAGCAAGTGTGATAGATAATTTTAAAAAAGAAAGAAGGTCTTCTTCTGACATTTTGAAAAATATTGAAGCAATTATTACTTTGTATCAAATAAATCAAAAAGCAATACCTTGGAAAGGTACCAAGTAAAATCACAAATTAATCTTATAATGACAATTAAAGAAAGTAGGAGTATTGTTTATTTGTGTTTTACCTTGTGCATTAATCTGATTTATTCACAGAAACAAATTGATGAATTTCAACATACATTTGAGAAAATAGACAATATGTTGGTAAATTCTAATGAATTAAACTTTAAAAAGGCTGTTTTTGAAGTTGAGAATATCAGCAGTGACAATCAATTAAAAGAAGATGTTTTCAATAATACAGTTCAACTATACACGTCCATTTGCAGAGGAATAATCGCTTCGGGCAACATTGAATATCCCGAGAATGACAAAGAAAAAGCCACAGCTCAATGCGCAGTATTTGAATTTATGACGGATTCAATTCCTTTAAAGACCGGTGATGGAGTTATAATGCATTTTCCATTCCAGTACAATTTCGATGACTTTGCAGGGCAAAAAGACTGGTCAAATATGTTTGTTTCTACCTTGATGCAAACAAAAAAAGGAAATTGTCATTCTCTGCCCTATTTGTATAAAATGATAATGGATGAGTTGGGACAACCAGCTTATTTGTCGCTTGCACCCAATCATATTTATATCAAGGCGCAGAATAAACGTGTGGGGTGGTATAATATTGAGCTGACTTGTGGCGATTTCCCCACAGATGCTTGGTTAATGGCTTCGGGATATATTCACACCGATGCCTTACGGAATGGAATTTACATGGATACACTTTCAACAAAACAATCCGTTTGTCTTTGTTTAGTCGATTTAGCGCAGGGTTATCAGTCTAAATTTGGCATTCAGGACGGTAGTTTTATTCTCAAGTGCTGCGAAACTGCGTTAACCCATTTCCCGAAATACATTAATGCTATGCTTTTGAAAGCCGAAACGTTGACTGCATTGTACAAGCAATCCGAAAAAGATTCGGAACCAGGTAAAAAACTGTTTGCACAAATGAATGAAATGTATAAGCATATTTATGAACTTGGTTATCGGAAAATGCCGCAAGGAATGTATCTCAACTGGCTGAAGTCCTCAGGAACGCAAACAACCAATTACCGGATGAAATCATTACTCAGAACCAAAGCCAGTATGTAAAAGCATTTATGAGAAAGATAGTTTTATATTCCTTTTTGATTATTTCAAGCTATTCGGTTGCACAAACTTCAGCAACCGTTCGGATTCCACAATTGCCAACAGTTGGCATTCCACAACCCAATACTCCAAATCTTTATCAGAGCCAACAACAAGCTAGCCCCTATAATTCCAATGAAGTTCTGAATATAAAAAGAAGAAACGAGGCACTTATTAATGAGGCTACAGAACATCAACGACTCATTGATAGTAGGAATCAAACCCATTCAGACATTCACATGCTTGCTACCAAAGGCTTTCCTTCCCAGTCATATCAAGACGGAACAGCAAACTATTACAAGGCCTTTGATGAAATCAACAATATGTTGGAAGGAAACCAACCGCTAAATCTCGGAAGAGTGGTTTTTCTTGTAGAAAATGCTTATTACAACAATACACTGAACTATGACGATTATCAAAAAGGGCTAAGCGACCAGATAAAAATATGCGATGAAAAAATTAGGGAAGATAAATTAAATAGAGAAGACAATCTTGTAAAGAACATGATGCTGTTTCGATTAATTTCTGACACCCTAAAGATAAAAAAAGGAGGATCTGAAAAACCCATTACACATTTTCCAATCAAGTATGACTTGGACGATTATAAATCGGAAAAACATTTCGACAGTCATTTCGTTACGAAACTAATGCGAAGCGGAATTGGTCAATGTTATTCCATGCCTTTGTACTATTTAGTGCTTGCCGAGAAGTTGGGAGCTAAAGCCTATTGGTCATTCTCACCTCGGCATTCGTTCGTTAAGATACAAGACGAAAAGGGCACATGGTATAATCTGGAGCTTACCTGCGGTGCTATTCTCAGCGATGCTCATTACATGAATAGCAGTTATATTAAAGCCGAAGCATTACGAAACAGAATTTATCTTGAACCAATGGGTAAAAAAGAAATCGTTGCTTATTTGCTTGATGAATTGGCAAAAGGATATTATGAGAAGTTCGGGCTGGATGATTTCTATCTAAATTGTTTAAACACTTCTTCCAAGAACGCGAAAAACCAATTAGAACCGCTTATCATGAAAGCTGCATACGAATCAAGTTTGGTATTGACATTGGCTAAGCTTTTGGAAGCCCAAAAGCCCGAAATCATGCAACAGAAATCGCCTGAAGCGTATCAGCATTACTTGAAACTACAAAATCTAAATCAACAAATTGACAATCTTGGATATGAAGAATTACCCGATGGCATTTACGCTAAATGGTTGGAATATATCAATAAGCTGAAAGCAAAAGAAGATAAACGAAAAAGTTTAAAGAGTCGCTAAAGGCAGAAAAAGGGTAAAGTGGCTAAACTTTATTGACAGAGAAACAAGAACGCATTCAAACATCTTCCCCTGACAAGCAATATAATATAACAACAGCTTGCTCCCGAACCGAAGCAAGCTGTTATTTTTCAATCCGAATTGGATTTTTATTTATACAAACAAAGATACGGAGTGTCTTCAGTGCATTTCACTTTGAACTTCACCCCTTTTTCCACAACAAAACTTTCAAACTTTTTGTAGGTTTTCCATTCGGTTTCGCCGGGTTGCTGAATGGTGAGCTGACCCGAGATAACGGTCATTACTTCAACGGTACCTGTTCCAAACTCATACTCGCCAGCTGCCATGACACCTACTGTGGCAGTTCCTTCTGCCGATTCCAAGCCGATGGAAACAACCGTTCCATCGAAATACTGATTTGTTTTAAACATATTCTTAATTATTTATGATTTTCGATTTCAAAATTTACGATAGGCTGATTAAACGATACAATTCTTCGGCTGATTCCACGAAGCTGACTGCTCCAAGCTCCTCTAGCTCCTTTTGCGGACGAAAACCCCACAAAACGCCTGTAAATGTCACCTTTGCATTGATGGCGGTTGCCACATCTACTCCCGAATCGCCCACATACAGAACTTCTGATTTGTCAACTCCGGCTATTTTAATTATTTCTTCCAAAATGCCGGGGTTAGGTTTTGCCGGAAATCCATCGCGTTGACCGAAGACAGCCGTAAACTGAATGGTTGGAAAATACCGTTTTACAAGTTGAACGGTAGCATCGTGCACTTTGTTTGAAGCCACGGCAAGTTGATACCCTTCGGCAGCGAGTCTTGTGATCAGTTCTGCTATTCCGGGATAAGGTTTGGTGAATTCCTCGGCATGAACCAAATAATGCTTGATAAATTCATGTTTTACCATCGAGATAAAATCAGCATTCCTTTTGTCCTCGGGGAGTGCTCTTTCGAGCAGTTTATTCACACCGTTGCCCACAAAAAAACGATAGGCTTCGACAGGATGCACCGGAAAGTTGAATGCTTTCAGGGCATGATTTACGCTGTTTGCCAAATCTTCTATGGTGTCAAGCAACGTACCGTCTAAATCAAATATAATCAGTTTGGGCATATAGTCTGTCTGTTTGTTTTTTATTCCGAAAAATTGAAGTGCAAAGGTAGGATTATTTGACTGACAAAGCAAGAAAAGAATTCACATTCATCCTTTTGATTTAGTAAATAATTCAGTACTTTTGTGACCATACAATTATAAAAAGCCCATTAATAAATGAAACGTATTAAAATTCTTCTTGCCATCCTTTTCTTTTGTCAACTTGGTTTCTCACGCGTTCAGGTCGATACTATTGCTGTGTTATCCTCCAAGATGAAAAAGGAAATAAAAACGGTGGTAATTGTTCCCGAAAACTATTCTACTAAAAAACATTATCCGGTGGTATATTTGCTTCACGGTTACAGCGACAATTATGCCAAATGGGTAAAAACAGTGCCTGCAATCAAAACACTTTCCACCGAACGCCAGATGATTATTGTTTGCCCCGATGGAGGTTTCAGCAGTTGGTATATGGATAGTCCGGTTGATTCGGAGTTTCAATATGAATCGTTTATTGTAAAGGATCTAATCCCCTATATCGATACTCATTTTACAACGATCAACGACAGACAGTCAAGAGCAATAACTGGTCAAAGTATGGGTGGGCACGGTGCATTGTATATTGCCATCAGGAATAAGGATTTGTTTGCCCATGCCGGAAGTATGAGTGGAGTTGTCGATTTACGATTTACAAGCAAGAAGTTCGATTTATCCAAACGAATCGGAACTGTAGAGTCGAAACCGAAAGAATGGGATGATCGCTCGGTGGTGAATCTGGTTCATTCACTCAAAAATAAGGAGCTCAGTCTTATTATTGATTGTGGCATGTCCGACTCGTTTTACCAGATAAATGCAGCCTTACACCGCAGGTTGATTTCGCTCGAAATAGATCATGATTACATCGAACGCCCGGGTGAGCACAATTGGGATTATTGGACTAATTCCATTCAATATCAACTTTTGTTTTTCGACCGCTGCTTTGAGAAAGGCAAGAGGAAATAAATTACAAAACTGTTATCATAATACGAAATGAGCTGTTCGAATAATTTCGAACAGCTCATTTTTATTTAAAGTCCCCTTTAGGGGATTTAGGGGTCTTACAATTGTGGACCAGAAGGAATCAATGCTTTCGCATCTTCGTTGTCGCAGTATTGTTCGAAGTTCTTGATGTATTTAGCAGCAAGCGATTTTGCTTTAGCTTCCCATTCTGCAACATCAGCATAGGTATCACGTGGGTCAAGAATACCACCATCAACATTGTTCAATGCTGTAGGAGCAACCAAGTTCAAAATTGGAACATGTACTGTTGGAGCATTTTCGATTGAACCATCGATAATTGCATCGATGATAGCACGCGTGTTTTTCAACGAAATACGTTTTCCTGTTCCGTTCCAACCAGTATTTACCAAGTAAACTTTAGCGTTGTGTTCTTTAGCCTTGCCAATCAATGTTTTTGCATACATAGTTGGGTGCAAAGTCAAGAAAGCTTCACCAAATGCTGGAGAGAAAGAAGGAACCGGTTCAGTGATACCACGTTCTGTTCCGGCTAATTTTGAAGTAAAGCCTGAAAGGAAGTGATATTGAGCTGATTTTTCGTCCAAAATAGATACCGGAGGCAATACTCCAAAAGCATCAGCCGACAGGTAAATAATTTTTGAAGCGTGTCCTGCACGTGATGGAGAAACGATTTTGTTAATATGATAAATAGGATAAGAAACACGGGTGTTTTCTGTTTTTGACGCAGCAGCTGAATAATCAGGAGTACCATCTGCACCTACAGTTACGTTTTCCAACAAAGCATCACGACGGATAGCTCTCCAGATATCTGGTTCTTTATCTTTTTCCAAGTCAATTACTTTAGCATAGCAACCACCTTCGTAGTTAAATACACCATGATCATCCCAACCATGCTCATCATCACCAATTAAATAGCGTTTTGGATCAGCCGATAATGTAGTTTTTCCTGTTCCAGATAAACCGAAGAAGATAGCTACATCACCTTCTGCACCTACATTAGCAGAACAGTGCATTGAAGCAATACCTTTCAATGGTAAGTAGTAGTTTTGAAGTGCGAAGATACCTTTTTTCATTTCACCACCGTACCAAGTACCACCGATAACCTGCATTTTAGTAGTCAGGTTGAACAATGTAAATACTTCAGAGTTCAAACCTTGTTCTTTCCAGTTAGGATTTGAAGTTTTAGAACCATTCAAACAAACGAAATCAGGTTCACCGTAGTTAGCCAATTCGAAGTGAGATGGACGGATAAACATGTTAGTCACAAAGTGAGCTTGCCATGCTACTTCCATAACGAAACGTACTTTCAGACGAGTATCTTCATTTGTTCCGCAAAATGTATCAACTACATACAATTTTTTGGCTGTAGAAAGTTGGGCTGTAACAAGGTCTTTACAGTGTTCGAAAACTTCAGGAGTAGTTGGTCGATTGATTGTTCCATCCCACCAAAGGTGCTCATCGGTAACTGCGTCTTTTACAAAGAATTTATCCTTAGGTGAACGACCTGTAAATTTTCCGGTATCAACTGATACTGCGCCTGTTGTTGTTAACACACCTTTTTCAAAACCTTCGTTAGCAGGATCAATTTCTGCTTGAAACA
>Ga0302215_10000697_pt1 | contig 24678 bp, 12 predicted proteins | sample II_Fen_N3_1_FD_194580 | JGI IMG/M metagenome (GOLD analysis project Ga0302215, IMG submission 194580) | Peat permafrost microbial communities from Stordalen Mire near Abisko, Sweden - II_Fen_N3_1 | ecosystem: Environmental > Terrestrial > Soil > Wetlands > Permafrost | place: Sweden: Abisko... | reverse complement strand
AACGACTCTTCGGAATGACAGCGTTTACAATCCTGACCAAACTTGTTTTTATGCACATCTTCGTGGCATGCAGTACAGTTCGCAAATTCTAATCCATTAAATTTTTGAGTTTTTTTACCATCAATAATCTCAATTTTATGACATTTGATACAAGCCACATTTTTATGCTGACCTAATAATGGAAATTTAGTATTATTATGGTCAAATCCGGCAGCTTTTTTGAAGGTATCAAAACCATGACATTCAGTACATTTTGACGATAATTTACCTTGATGATAATCCTCATGACATGTTAGGCATTCCTGGTGTAATCCCAGGTAGGTTCCAGGTCTTTTCTTCAGTTTAGGATCCTGAATATTGTCTGAATTATGGCAGGCAGTACACGCTTGTTTGGCATGCTGACCTTTCAGTACAAACCCGGTCAGAGTATGATTAAACGATTTTTTATTCAACCGAACCATATCGAAGTTACGACCGTGGTGATCGCTATGGCATTGGGCACAATTTTTCTGGCCAACTTCTTTTGATGAATGGAAGCCTTTATGCGCATCAATTTCAGCTTTTATATCTTTGTGGCAGGCAAGGCATTTTTCACGCGTCACTTTATTACCAACACTGTGACATTGCGTACAGTTGGTAACACCTTCCAGATTGGCGTGAGATTTACTCAGCTCGCCGGGTGAAATTTGTGCAGAAACATTGAAGCACACTGAAATAAATAGTCCGGCAAGGAATAAAAATTTATATGTTTTTGAAGTAAATGCCATGCATCGTTAATTATTTATGTTTCAATAATGCTTCACCATATTTGGTGGTAACTTGTATCCCTATTTTTTTCAAAAACTGAGTAGGTAATTCACCACCGGCAAAAATAAAAACCAACTCATTTTCGAGTGTTTTTATCTGTTTAGAATCGTTTTCTATATAACTTACAGCATGTTGCTCAATAGCTGTAAGATTAGTATTGAATTTAATGTCTATTTTCCCATTATCCTTTGCTTTGTGAATCAATGCTGTATTTTTCTTCTTCAAGCGAGTAAAGTTTTCGCCACGATAGGAGAGAGTAACACTGTTTTGTTCGCACAAACTTAATGCAGCTTCTACAGCAGAATCACCTCCACCAACAACCACAATATTCTTCTTGGTAATTTCTTCTGGTTCTAATAATCGGTAAGCAACTTTTTCTGTCATCTCGCCGGGTATACCCAATTTTCGTGGGGTTCCGCGTCGTCCAATTGCCAACAAAACACTTTTTGCAGTATATTTTTCGCCTGTTATTGTTTCAATATTGAATACACCATCTGTTTTTACAATGCTTTCAACTTTCGAATTTTCCTTGATTAGAATGTTATTCTTTCCAATAACCTTATTCCAAAGGTTTAGAAGTTCCATTTTGTTGGTTTCGAACAGTTTAACTTTGCCATACAATGGTAAATCCATAGGGTGCGTCATAATGATTTTTGAACGCGGAAATGTTGCTACAGTTCCACCCAATGTATCTTGTTCTAATGTAATGACTTTTAGTCCGGCCTTTTTTGCCGCTAAAGATGCTGAAATACCAGCCGGGCCACCACCTACAACTAATAAGTCATATTCAGCATTAGCTGATTTATTGAGAGATTTTACAATATTTTCGGCAGCTTCCCGCCCTTGAGCAACAGCATTTCTGATTAACCCCATTCCTCCAATTTCACCTGCAATGTACAGACCTTGAATATTCGTCTGAAAATTAGGGTCAACATCAGGTAAATCAACACCTCTTTTCTCTGTTCCAATCAAAAGTGAGATAGCTTCCACAGGGCAAGCTTTAAAGCAAGCTCCATGACCAATACATTGAGAAGCATTAATAACAGTAGCTCTACCGTTGCGAATTCCAATAATATCGTGCTCCGGACAAGCTGTAATACAAGCACCACTTTTTATACAACGATTCGGATCAATATATGGATAAAGTGAAACAGGTTCATGCAAACCATCTTCTTTGGCCTGCAATATTTTCTCATCAACTTCGTTTGATTCGCGGCGTTGCTTAAGAATGTAGACAATAAGTATTGCCACAATTACCAGCGCTGTAGTGCCGTAAATTCCTATTTGTTCTAAAAGTATCTCCATTATTTAAAAAAAATCCATGAATAACCGAAATATAAAGCTACACCAACATGAATAGCCATGATAATAAGCATAATAAGAGCAAATGGCAAATGGATGACATGCCAGTGTTTGAATAGTTTTTGTAGTCTATCCAGGCGTTTAATACGCCATCTGAGTTGCCTTTCATTTTTTAATAAATGACGAATCTTACGATAGTCTTTCTTAGGTATTTTCTGAGAAATAAGCTTTAGTCTAATTTCTGAGAATCTACTTTTCTTGAGTTCGGCAACATTAATATCGTATTTGTCACGTAATTCAGTGTCAAGTTCACTTTTAAGTTCATTTATTTCACGAATACTCAATTCGCGACCTTCAATGGTTCTTGGTATTTGTATGTAGATAAAACGTCCTACCAATCCACTTAGAAACACAACTGCTAAACTCCAATATCCAATAGAGATAAGGCCTCCAAACTTAAAGGATGTATGGAAAGTTACCATTACAAAACCCAGTGAACAAAGGAAAATATGTCCCTCAAGCCAATATTTCAAAACGCCCCAACGGGAAAATATCTTCATTCGTTTACGAGCCATATAAGCGAATAATCCCACCAGAATTAGCAATGTTCCTACAACACCCAAACCATGACCCCAAAATCCATTTGGTTTAAGTAAATCGTAAAGTGGATGATCAACCCGAGCAATTCCATCAACCGGAAGTATGTAAAAAGAATAACCAATGTACCCCAGCCAGGCAATGGCTGCAAGCACAATTAACGTGTATAAAGCTAATAATGATCCGTGAAAAAACTTCGACATTCTTGATAGATTTTATTAATATAATAAGCTCGTTGGCAACTGCACGTTTCTTTTGAATAAAAATCAAATGTAACTATTATTGTGCTAATATGCTCTAATTTATAGTGTTAATCAACCTTATTTATATTGAGTCTTAATAAATTGACTCAATAATAAGCCTTAAACTTGTACTAAATAACTCATAAACAATTTATTGATTGTAATGAATACTAATTTAGAATAAATTTCACTTTTGCTGCTTCTTTTCGGCATTATAGGCGAAAAAGATAAGTAAAGCAATACCCACTAAACCAATATACACCCAAACCGGCACGGGTGGAGGAGTTCCTTGTCCATAGGAATGCATTCCCGACAAATAATAATTCACTCCTACAAAGGTCATAATAACCGAGCTAAAGCTAACCAAAGAAGCAATATTGAATACCAACAGACTATTCATTTTTGGAATTTTGCGTAAATGAAGTACAACCGAATAAACCAATACGCTTACTAATGCCCATGTTTCTTTTGAGTCCCAACCCCAATAGCGTCCCCATGATTCGTTAGCCCAAACACCACCTAGAAATGTTCCAACAGTAAGCATGAATAATCCTATGGTAAATGCCAGTTCAATTATATAGCTGAACTCCTGAATATTTTCATTAATTTTTGCGGCATTTTTCTGTTTTCTTGCTATCATCAAGCATAAATTGAAGAATGCCAGCATGGCACCTGTAGCCAGAAAACCATAACTTGAAGTAATCACTGCCACATGCACAACTAACCAATATGATTTCAGAACCGGTACCAGATTTGTAATTTCCGGATTCATCCAACTCATTCCTGCTACTGACAATGCAATGGCTGCAAGCAAAGACGTAATAGCCAAAGTAATTGGATTCCGACTTGCGAAAACCAGTCCGGAAAGGGTAGTTCCCCAACCAACAAAAATCATAGCCTCATAGCCATTACTCCACGGTGCATGTCCTGAAATATACCAACGTAATGCCAGTCCGGCTGTGTAAATAAGGAACATAACAGCCAATGGATAAATGCTTTTATCGAGGTATTTATCTATTTTAGGATTGAATTTCAGAATACTTAAAATATGCATGGAGATAAGTATCAATCCAATAAGTCCATACAAAATGGCCAAAGTTAGGAAAATACTCAGGTCGTTGTAAAAAACTTCCATTTTTACGCGGGTCTTGCTTGGAAGTTGGCTACCACCATTCAATTGTTGATAATTTTTCAGGCTAATTAAAGCCATATTTGCATTGCTCCAGTTACCTGTTTCATTCCCTTCAACTACAGCTGACAAGTAGGCATTAAGTAGTTTTTGTGGTTCATTGGTTTCGGTAGCAGGCATAGCCGACATTGTCATTCCACCCATTATGTTACCGGCAGCGGTACTCATAGTATCTCCACCCATTGGGCATTTTGCTCCGGAATCTACTGCCATTTGCTGCATTGATTTGTCCAATTTTCCGGCTTTCCCTGTTTTTCCGGAAACCGGACATTTATCAGAAGAATCACTACTCATTGCATCTTCACCCACTGATCCTCCGCTGGCTGGCTTGTCGGTCATACCGGTTTTGCCACTCATTGGACAAACGGCACCACTTGCCATGCCTCCCATTGCTTGTTCTGCCTCAGGTTGAGGAGTAAAGTTTGTTACGGCCATCCATTTCTCGGTATCGTGTCCAGCTACAGGGAAAACAGTTAATATGCTGCCTGAAAAAATGCTATTGATGATATTAACACGTTCATCAACATTTATCAGTTCTTTTTCGTACTGATTCCTCATCGATGGATCTTTTTGATATATGGCATCAACTTTATCGGCCAATTTATATTTGCCTCCGTTTTTAGTGTCGAACAATTGACTAAACGAAACATAATCTTTTTCTGCACCCAGTTCCTTAGCCAGTCCGTCATGAGCTACTTTGATAATTGGCTCATTTTGCCAGTGTTCGGGGTGAGTACACATGCCAATCAGCACTTCTAACGACGACATTTCATTATAACTTGTTTTCTTGGATATTTTACGGATAAGATCAGAAGCATAAGTGCTGATAGGTTCCACACGTCCCTGAGCTACATCCTGAATCAACAAACTGCTTAATACTTTAAAATGAGCATCCTTGCCTTTGTTTTTATCCACTGATGCAAACATTGAAACTGAAGTGGCAAGTAAACCAACTAAAAGAAGAGTTTTTGCTGCTTTACGTTTTTTCTGTAGGTTATTGCTAAGCTTTATGACCGTATGAAAACGGCTATTTTTATTAAACAATGTCAGAACCATACCAATAAGCATTAAAAGATAACCTACGTAAGTTACCAGCGTTCCCCAATAATCATGGTTAACAGAAAGTACGGTTCCCTGTTCGTCGGTATCGTACGACGATTGGAAAAAGCGATAACCACGATAGTTGAGAATATTATTCATATAAATACGGAATGGGCTTACCGTTTTAGTTTCATTATCGGTCAAAGTAATCTCGCTAGCATAAGAAGAGGGGCTGTTTGAGCCAGGATAGCGGTCAAGTTGGAAATCGCGCAATGTTATGCTAAATGGTAGTCTTTGAGGTATGTTTCCATACTCAATACTGATTTTTACATCATTTAGCAGGCAAATTCCCGGATGCGGTGTCTCATTTTCAGCTGTTAGAACATTCACTTTTTTAGATGCACTTCCATCGCTTACATTAAACAAAATAGCATTCTTAGGTTGTATCATGACACCCATCTTGTTCATATCGGCGGTAAATTGCGTCAAACTCTTTTTGGCTTTTGTCAGAAATTTTTTCAGAACAAAAACCATATTTCCGGTTTTGTATATAGTTTTTTCCTGAGCAGGTAAAAGTGTTCCTGCCGGAATCATAGCTTCATTACTTTCCATCATGGCCATTTTTGATAATGGAGTATTAGCTTGCATAAATAGTTGATCGCCATCCATTGTAAAATGAATATCGGCTTTTATTGTACTATCGGCAAAGGCAAATCGCACACCATTACTTTCGTTACTCTCGCCGACAGTGAGGATAATATCTTGTCCACGACTGCTTTGGTTCATCAAAAAAATATCGAAACCCGGTTCGCCGTGTTCCTCGGCTTCCAGTGTTTCGATAGCATTTGGCATAAAAAGCTCACTTTCAATAGTGAGTGTTTTGTCTCCAATTTCCATGGTTTTTGAAAATTCATTTGATTCAGTCTCACCGAAGTTGGCATCAAAACTTTTCGCCACTTTCTCACCTTTATATTCAGCTACAACGCGTAAAGAGCTTTTCTCTGAAGTAATTTCATTGCTAGTTTCGCCCTCTCGAAGGTGCATAATTCCCTCCGAACCAAAATAGCGGGTAATACCTGCACCCAAAAGGATAACGATAAATGACATGTGAAAAAGTAGTACGCTGACTTTGTGCTTATTCGTCATTTTAAAACGGATAGCACTGCCCACCATATTTACAATAAGAAAAGCCAATAATAGCTCAAACCACTTGGCATTATAGATAATTTCGTGGGCATAAGGTGTTCCTGAACTATTTTCGGCAAATGTAGCATAGCCAATACTTGCTGCAAAAATGGATAAAAGTACAACGGTTGTCACCATTGAAAAGAGAATATCATTAAGTTTTTTCATTTCGAGTCTTGAGTTGAATAATTATTCAAAAATGCTCTGTTTATAAGTCATTTAATGTTATTATAAACTGACATTAATACAAAGATATTGTATTTCTCAGATAAATTTCTGTTATTTTAATCTAATTTTGATTTTGTAACAGTTACAATTAAACTAATTGTTTAATATTTAAACACATAAGTAATTCTTAATAATTGGGATGTATTTTAATATGAAAGTTATTAGTAAAGAAAACAGAGTAAAGCTGTTATAAAGAAGATAAGTGTTACTAAGATTCAATGGAAAGAAAATACAAAAACCAGAAAACTCTTTTGGAAAGTAATTAGATAAAAACAAAACCGCTCAAAATACCAGAGTATTCTGAGCGGTTTGCATATATTCATGGTCTCTTATTTTTCCGCCTTAATTTTGAACACGCTGGCAGGTAGTTGCTCGCTTTGGGCTTCGAGGGTAATGATTCCGGCTTTGGTTCCGGCCTGAAGCAGTATAGTGGCTATTCCGGCTTCGGCTTTTACGGGGTTTTGGCCTATCAGTTTTGCATCGCCTTGCACTGTAAAGTGTACCGGTTTATCGCTATGGGTGATTGTATTGCCATCTTTGTCGCAAAGGGTGGCATAAACGAAAACCACATCGCCTCCGCCGGCTTTCAGCGCTTTTCCACTTTGGTCGTAGGTCAACGTAATTTTGGCAGCTTGCCCTGCGGTGCTTACAAGGTCTTGCGCCACTGCGTTGTTTTTGATATAGCCCATGGCTTTCAGTTGTCCGGCTTCAAATTTCTTGATATTGAAGATAAAAGGCGGATAGCGGAGTTGTGAGGAGATATTATTCCGACCGGCAGCTTTTCGCTCGACAAGTTTATTGTTGAGATACAAGGCTACTTCATCGCAATTGGAGTATACTTTCAGATTTGTATAATCGGAGAGTTGGTTCCAATACGACGCAATTTTCACCGTAGTTTTTTCGGCTCTTACCTGAGTTTGATAGAAGTAATAAGAGAACTTGGGCAAGCGATAAATATCCATTATACCCGACGATTCAATGTCGGGCGAATATCCCCGGTTGTAGTCGAACATTAGCCAGTTGGCATCACCCAGATGCGGATTGTTCAGATTGTCGTTATGCGCTTCCTGAAAGTTGGTAGCTTGTTGTAGCAATCGTTTTTCGCCGTCGGCACGTAGTTGTCGGCTTGTGCGTTCGTCGTTTTTAAGTCCTGCATAGCCTGCCTGATTGAGTCCGGCGTCTTGCGCAAAGTATTCCCAGTCGCCATATTCGCCGGTGAACAAAGGCGTTTTGTCGTTGTACTTTTTCCAATAGTTTGGATATTTGGCATGTTGGCGAGCGGGGATATATACGTCGTAAAACTTATTGATCCAGCCGCAGGTAATCAGTTTCGACTCGGGCGATTCCTCGGAAGCAATCTTCACCATGTTCTGCATAAAGTGGTCGGGCATGGGCGATTCGTTTAATGACAGTTCCCACATGGCCACGGAAGCGTGATTTCTGTCTCTGCGAATTAACTCGCGGGCATCCTGGTAAGCGTGTTGCATAAATGTTTCGTTTCCGACAAATTGCCAGCCCGGAATGGCTGCAATGGTGAGAATCCCCAGCTCGTCGCAAGCTGCCATGAATGCCGGAGACTGCGGATAGTGCGATAGACGGACGATATTGAACCCGGCTTGCTTGATTTTGAGTGCATCGCGGTATTGCGCATTGTCCGACAAGGCATTGCCAATGTACGGATATTCCTGATGGCGGTTGGTACCCACTAATAGCAAGGGCTCACCGTTGATAAGCATTTTTTCGTTTACAACTTCAATTTTGCGAATACCAATGCTGGTGGTTAGCTCGTCGGTAGCTTTCTCGTTTTCGACGATAGTAAGCTGTAAATTGTACAAATTAGGATGTGCAGGGTGCCAAAGTTGCGGTTTAGACACTGGAATATGTTGCGTAAACTGCTGGCTGGACTGAGCAGTTAGCACCAACTTAGCGGAAGTGGCAGTTGCAACAACTTTACCCGCTTTATCGGTAAGTTTGTATAGCAAGTGGAATGTTTTGTTTGTATTATTTTCGTTGGCAATGTGTGTAGCCACGGCAATGGTAGCTGCATTTTTTGAAACTGTGGGGAACCAAACGCGAACACCACCTGAAGCAGGTTGATTGGCTTTAACCGCATCGGTTATATGCAGGGGATTGGTGATAACGAGCGATACATTGCGATAGATTCCGCTGTAATAGCAAAAGTCTAACTCTTTAATGGGTTTGCCGGGAGCAATTTCGGCATTGTCGGTGTTATCTGTTTTTACAACTAATCTGTTCGGTTTGTCGTAATTCAGTTCTTTGCTAATATCGACGCTAAACGGAAGGTAACCGCCTATATGTTTCAATAGTAGTTTGCCATTGAGCCACACTTCGGCTTGCTGCATGGCGGCTTCGAAGGCCACAGAAACTACTTTGTTTTTCCACTCAGGTTTGGCGGAGAAATCTTTTTTGTACCAACTTACACCAACCCACGGATTGATTACCACCAGAGGTTCAACTTTGGCTGTGTGGGGCAGGTTTACTGTTTCCCATCCGGCGAAAGTAAAGTCCGCTCCGGTGGGGGTTGTTTTAGCAGTGGCAGTAATGTCTTCCTGATTGCAAAATTGCCAGTTGAGATTAAATGCTATGTTTTGTCGGCTGTTTTGAGCCGAAAGAAATAAGGGGATAAGACAAATGGAAAGGAGAATCTTTTTCATACTTTAAAAATATTGTTTTTCGGGTTAGTCTTGTATGAACCTGGTTACGGTTGGATGCACCGTAGCTGCACGCGTAGTTCTTACAAGGTATAAACCTTTTGGTAATTGAGCGGTTGAAATGGAATTGGACTTTGTCACCGACTTTGTGATGACTCCATTGATGGTAATAATTTCTATTTTATTCATTAAGGCAGAAAACAAGAGTTGCTTATTTTGTCGGTCGACACTTAATGAAACCTGATTTTCGATCGGACTTTCAACGGCTGTGGAGCTATTGAATGCATCCAGCGCTATGGTTGGTTTACCTGTATTATCAAATGCTCCGAGGCTGTATCCTTTCCAACTGCCATAACACTGAGGTTCCCAGTAAAACACGCCGGTACCTTTGCCGGATGTTACGGACTTTGTTTTGGCTATGAGGTCGGTCAGGAAGCTTTTGCAAGTTGCAGGTGCATCCCAACTCATGCCACATTCTACTACCATGACTTCTGAACCGTAACGTGCAACCATATCGTTCATGTTGGCCAGACATTTAATGTTGCAGTTTTGCCAATCGTTGGCTGTGGTGTAAAATGGAGGATAAACAGATAGGCCAATTACGTCCCACTTTCCGCCATTATTTTTTAATCCATCAAAAATCCAACGATATAAACTGTTGTCGTAACCGTTGTTGAGGTGCACAACTACTTTTGCATTCGGGAAAATGGCTTTTACCGCATTGTATCCGGTAGTGGTAAGTGCTGCATAATTAGCCATGCTGGTAGCTGCTTTTCCATCGGTCCATAGCATGCCATTACTGGTTTCGTTACCTACCTGAACCCATTCGGGAGTAATTCCGTTTGTTTTCAGTGTACTTAAAATATCGGTGGTATGAGTTGTAACGGCTGTTTTTAAATCGGCCAAACTGAGCGAAGTCCATGCTGCCGGTTTGGTTTGGTTTGCTGGGTCGGCCCAAGTGTCGCTATAATGAAAGTCAATCATAATGCGCATTCCCAGGTTATTTGCCCGTATGGCTTTTGCCAGTACGTCAGCTTTGTTGTTGTACGCACCGGTTGGATTTACCCATACCCGTAAGCGGATGGAGTTCATACCCAAATTCTTTAGCAGGGACATACATTCTGTTTGTGTACCGGCAGCGTCATAGAATTTTTTTCCACTTGCTTCCATTTCGGTAGTCCAGCTAACATCGGCACCTGAGGCAAAGCCAGTAGCATTTGTTTCGGCAAAAGCTGATGTGAAACTGATTAAAAACAGTAGAAACGATATGGACAATTTAAATGTATTTTTCATTCCGAGAAAGTTAGTTTACGCAAAATAGAAATCCAGACTGTTTATAAAACTTTTCTTCCAGAACCTCCCCGGATATTATCCGAAGAGGTTGGAAGAAAAGCTGCTTGTGTTAACAGAACAACACAATTCGTTTTACACAAGCAAAGATTGTTTATTTTTGTTTGATATTGTAAGTTCCGGATTTAAAATTCACAGTAATTATGTAGTTACCAGAACTAGCGGGGCTCTTCATGTTGACACCTCCCCAGCTGTTTACAGTTCCGCTTTCAATAATATCACCTGATGTGGTATACGAATCAGCCGCAGAACCAATTGGCAAAACATAAGCGGGGTCAGTCCATGCGAGAGCTGCTGTAATAAAAGCATAGTTTTTACCGCCGGTAAGATGTATGGTTATTTTGAAGGTATTTTCATCTACTTTGGTGAATTTCTGTGTTGCATCCGGAGCTGCCCAAGCTAATGGTGTGGCATCACCTACAATGTACAAATCGCTAGGTGCAGTAAGTATTGATGGTGCTGCTGTAACGCTGTAAGTTCCGGTACTAAAATCAGCTACAACCTTATATGCGCCGCTTGTAGTAGGTCCAGTGATATCACTTCCACCCCATTGTGGTGTAGTAGTTGAACCAGAAGGTATGAAGTTTCCAGCAGCTGAAGACTCAGAAGATGTTAGAGCTTTATATGCAGGGTCACTCCATGCAGTAGAACTTGTAATAAAGTCGAAGCTTCCTCCACCAATAAGCGATACCAATAAGGCGAATCGTTGCTCATCTACCTGAACCATTTTCTGAGCATCGGGAATAGGATATCCCCAGTTAGATGCTACAGCACCACCTTGTAGATAAAGTGCCAATGGCATAGGGTATTTCAAAACAATACCTGAGTAAGGTGTCACATTCAGTGTGATTACGTTGGAATAGGCAACCATTGCGTTGTATTGCAGGTTTGATTTCAATCTCACTTTGATTTTATTCACTTGCCCCGGTTTGAGTTGAAGTTTCAAAGCCCGGAGATTTAAAATTGAATCGGAATAAGAAGCCTCATATTTGTTTGTTGAAACTTCCTCTTCGATAGGGTTACTGAAATTGCCATTCAATGTATCCAACTGAATGGTAAAAGTTACAGGAGTGCTCACGTTGTAAATAAGCGAATCCCATTTGAATGTAACCGCAGTATGTGCTCCGGCACCGGCTTGGTGCAGTACAATTGAATCGAGACTTGAGTTGGCTTTAAATTCACTTGGTGTGCTGGCTACATATTTCGGGTCATTGTCGGTACAGGAAGTTATGAATATCAGGCCCAGAATGAAGGCTGAAAGGTTGAATATTATCTTTTTCATCTTTTTTCGAGTATTAGAAATTAGCATTTTGTTTCAGATTTGGATTTGCCAACAAATCGGAAGTTGGGATAGGGAAGAGGTTATACTTTGCATCAACGGCTTTTCCGGCCAATGCATTTCCTTTCCACGCCCACAGGTAATCGGCTGTTGTAAGCTTATTGAAACGTACAAGGTCGGTGCGGCGTTGTGCTTCCCAATACATTTCGCGCGCTTTTTCGTCGAGAATGAAATTGAGTGTTAATTCACTAGCCGTGATATTTCCCAATGTGCTAGCAGGATTATTGGCATAAGCACGTCCACGTAACTTGTTGATATAGCCAAGAGCAGTTGTAATATCGCCACCGGTTCCACCACGCAATACTGCTTCGGCATAAGTCAGGTAGATTTCTGCCAAACGGAATACCGGAAAATCAATGTCCGACAGGTTGTTGAATGCATTGTTTTGTTTAATTGAATCAACATTAACCAATGAATCTACTTTAATGTCGAATGGATGTTGAAGAATATAATTTTGAACATTTATATCACCTTTACGTGACAGGTTTCTATACTTGTACGATGAATAACCGTCCGTGATTGTACTAATATTTCCCACAGTCAGGTTTTGACCGGTAGTGTAAAATTGAGCACGTTTATCCACTGTAGTATCGGCAGTAGGGAACAAAGCAGGAAGTTGTTCCGTCATTCTGAAGTTATTCCAACTACCCGAAAGTCCATTTACTTTGGCAGGAACATTAGCAGCACCTAAAGCAAGGTAGTTAGTTCCATTCCAGGTTTGGTTCGTATTATTGTAATTGAATGTGAAGATAAATTCGTTTGTATTCAAATTATTATCGCCCAGCATTAACCATCTGTAATTACTTTCGAGCGAGTAATTAGCTGCAATAATTTTTTTGCAATAGGTTATTGCTTCTGTGTTATAATCGGTTCCGGTATATACTTTTCCGTTCAGATACATACGGGAAAGCAATGCCCATGCAGCAGCTTTGTCCGGACGACCGGATTCGTTGGTACGAGGCTCGGTAAGTAGTGGTTCTATGTCTTTTAATTCAGTTTCAATGAATTTGAATAAATCGGTGCGTTTAATTTGTTTTGGCGACGAAAAACCAAGATCATCAGGCGTTGGGAATGGCGGATTTCCATACAAATCCATTAATACCCAAAAGCAATAGGCACGCAGGTAACGAACCTCAGCTGTATATTGCTTAATCTGTGTGGTTTCTGTTGTAGAAAATCCACGGGTTGCTATTTTTGCATCTGTCGATTCGTTGATAAAGCTATTACAGTAAGTAATGGTCAGCAATGCACTGGAATAAACATTAGTAATAGTGGCTGCATCGGCACTCCATGCCAATTGGTGATAAACCGCATTGCCACCGTCATCGTTCCAGGTACTTACAGCTTCGTCGGTGGTATATTCCTGCATACCCCAAAAGTTTCGCAAAAAGTTGCTGTAAATCATATTGGAATAAATAGATGCCAGACTTTGTTTGTAACCGCCAATAGCTTTATACTGCATGTCGGCAGTCAGGTCGTTGGTAGGTGTTTTTACCAAGTCATCGGTACAAGAACTAAATCCGATAACCAGCACCAGTACCATCCATAGTTTACTTTTTAAAATATAGTTGTTGAAATTCATTTTCGTAATTTTTTAAGGTTAGAAATTCAAGTTTAGACCGAATGCAAATACACGTGGAACGGGATAAGCGTTTTGTGTTCCGCTGTTTGTTTCGGGATCAAGTCCTGTAAATTTGGTAATGGTAAATATATTTTGTACCGATACATTCATTTTCAGGTTCATATTGCTTTTGCGAATGATTTTACCAAAGTCGTATCCTACATAGGCATTATCCATTTTCAGGAACGAAGCATTTTGCAGGTAATAATCGCTGAAGCTCTGATACTGATTATTGTTGTGAAACAACGATTGGTAGTACGATGTGTTCAGATTTTGTGAAGTCGACCAACCAGTCATAGCAACAGTGTTTTCCTGTGGTACATAATAGATGTAATGACCAACATTGGCGTGGAACGAAGCACCTACCGACCATTTTTTGTACTGTAGGTTGGTATTGAATCCAAACAAATACTTTGGGGTCGACGATTTTCCGGTTATGTATCTGTCTTTTGCATTTATCAATCCATCACCATTTACATCCAACATTTGGTTTTCAATTGGTTTTCCGTTGGCATCATAAACCTGATGGTACAAATAGAAGGTTTTGTAGGCATAACCAACTGTATTTACTTTAGTTAAATCGCTGAATAGTCCAACACCGCTTTCATCATTTAAACTAATTTTAGTGATTTTATTTTTGTTGTAAGTAGCGTTGAAACCGAAATCCCAGGAAAAGTTTTTGGTTTGAACTGCAATAGCTTTCACGTTAAATTCAACTCCGCTGTTTTCCATTGAACCAATATTTTTCATCATTTTATCAGCAAAGCTGTATCCAAATGGAATGGTAACCTCGTTCAGTAAGTCTTTGGTTTTTTTATTGTATAAGTTTATACTACCGGTAATTCGATGCTCAAAAAAACCATAATCGATACCAATGTTGGCTGTAGCAGTTTCTTCCCATTTCAAATCGGGGTTATACACTTGAGGAAATACAGTAGTATAAGCAGTGTTGCCCAAACTGTATTGATATGCAGGCTTATAAGTGCTGTACTTTAATAAGTGGTAATAATTTTCCAACCCATCTTGTTGTCCGGTTACTCCATAACCCATACGAAGCTTTAGATCTGAAATTGCTTTGTTGTTTTTCAGGAAATCTTCATTTTTAATTTTCCAGGCTAATGCCATGGATGGGAAAACTCCCCAACGGTGCTTTTCGGCAAAACGCGATGATGCATCGTCACGAACAGAAGCTGTAAATAAATACTTGTCGTTCAATGTATAGTTTAAGCGTCCGTAAAACGATACAATGGAGTGGCTTGGTTTATCCAGCGAATTGGTAGGAGTATTAATTACCTGGCCGGGGGTACCTACGCTGTATGTCAGATAGTCATAGTTATATGTCAAGAAATCATTGTATGAATATCCGGCTGTAACATCAAATTTACTTTTGAATGAAGGAAGTTCTTTTGAATAGAACAAGTAAGATTCAAAAAGTGTATTCCTTGTTTTTTTGGATGGGTCGGCAATATAAGAACTACCTTTACTTAGGATTTGTGCAAAATAATTTGCGTCAGTAACATTGCTATACGTGCTTGTTGAAATATCATATCCGGCATTTACATTCAGGTGCAATTCGGGCAGGAAAAAGAAGCTATAATCGGCCTGAACATTACCCAAACTGCGGTAAGTTTTATTTCTTTCGTCAACCTGATTTAGCATACTTACTGGGTTGATATTAGTCAAATATGGATTGGATTTAAAATCGGTATACTGAAAATATCCACCATAGGTCTGATCGTCGACATGAACCGGTTGAGTAGGGTCGAATGCAGTAGCTGCCCAAATGGCTTTTTCACTGGCAATTCGCTCGTTTTCGTACGAACCTTTCAGGTTTACATTCAGCTTAAGTTTGTCTTTCAAAAACGTAGGGTTCAGATTAATCGAAGCGGTTGCACGTTCGTAATTTCCGGTTTTCAGAATACCATCCTGATTGGTATAAGCACCTGAAACACGGTAAGGAAGCGATTTTATTGCGCCACTAATGCTCAGGTTGTAATCGTGAGCAAATGCATTTTGAAAAATCTCATTTTGCCAATCGGTACTGGCAGTTCCCGGAGTAATTACCACGCTCGAACCAAGTTCGGTTGCTAAAGCACGATATTGGTCGGCTGAAAGAACCGGCGTTTTATCCCGAAGTGTTGACAGACGCATATTGGCACTAAAGTCAACAGTCATTTTTCCTTTGATTCCTTTTTTTGTTGTAATCAGGATAACACCGTTTGATGCTCTTGAACCATAAATTGCAGCTGCCGAAGCATCTTTCAGTACTGTAAAGTTTTCTATATCGTTCGGATTCAATTGACTAATCATACCTGCTCCATTGTTCCAGCCTTCAATCGGTAATCCGTCGATAACAATAAGTGGATCGTTGCTGGCATTTAATGACGCACCTCCCTGAATAAGGAAAGAGCTTCCGGCACCCGGTTTACCACTGGTTGGTAATACCTGTACGCCCGATATTTTGTTAGCAATCAGCGATTCGGCATTGGTAACAGGCGCTTTTTCAAAATCGCGCGCACTTACCGACGAAATGTTTCCGGTAAGGTCTTTGGTTTTACGTGTACCATAACCAACTACCACCACTTCGTTTAAGCCTTTGTCCGAAGGGTTTAATTGAACATTTACAACTGCTTTGCCCGAAGTGGTAAGCGTTTGAGAATCGTAACCAATAAAGGTAAAATCTAATGTTGTTTTTTCTGTAGAAACACTTATGGAGTATTTTCCATTGAGGTCGGTAATGGTTGCTTGTGTGGTTCCAACCGCCTTAATGCTCACACCGGGCATTGGTGAGCCTTGTTCATCTTTTACCGTTCCGGTAATTTTTTTCAGACTTGCTGATTGCTGTGCTGCCAGTGATGACAATCCCAAAAAGTTGGGAGCACTCAACAATACTACCATCATAATTGCCATTCGGAAATGGCTCAGAATTCTTAAGTAAGTGTTTTTTCTCATGATATTGTATTAATAATAATGGGTTAATTTGTTACAAATAGTAAAGCATAAGTAAGAACTTGGCATATTCTATTTCAACCGTGCAAATATAATTGTATCAATGGTTTGCGTTTAAACACATATCGGACATTGACAAACACAAAAAAGACACGAAAGGCGTTGAGCTAATATTAGGGAAGTATTATTGATTTGGAAAATTCCAATTTCAACGATTTGAATTACAATTCATTTTACCGGAGCTCCGATTGGACTAATCGGACACCCTTTTAGGTCAGTCGGAGTTCCGATTAGGTTGATAGGAGCTTCTGTTAAGAGAATTAGTATTTGGCTAAAAACAATTCAAACTCCAACGACGTGCAAAACGTTCGAAGGAGTTTGAGTAGAATGAGGTTTATGGGAAGTAGCATCCGTCGGGTTTATTGCTCCATGTACTGTTTTGGAGCCTTGCCGTATTTGGCCTGAAAGCATTTGGAGAAATAAGAATGACTGGAAAATCCAACCAGGTACATAACTTCTGCTACCGAGAATTTCTTTTGTGCCAATAGCATGGCCGCTTTTTTCATCCGAATGGAACGGATATAATCCACCGGAGTAAGCCCAGTAAGGTGTTTTATGCGGCGATAAATCTGCTTGGTACTGATGCCCGACAGCTGACTCAGGTTGTTTACGTTCAAATCCGGGTCGGCAACTTTGTCTTCAATAATTTTGGTTATGTCGGCCAGCAGTTTTTCGTCCCACGATTCGGCTTCTATTTCTTTTGGAGTGGACAGTACTTCCAAGCGGTGTTGTTCTTCCAGCTTTTCGCGTGTGCCAATCAGTTGTTTGATACGAAGCAAAAGCATATTGGTGTCGAATGGTTTGGATATAAATGCGTTTACACCAAGTTCAATGCTCTTTTCCTCGGTTATTTTATCGTCTTTGGCGGTAAGCATAATTACCGGCGTGAGCGATAGCTCCTTTATTTTCCGAAGTTGGCGGCACATTTCCATTCCATCCATAACGGGCATCATAATGTCGGCAACAATCAAATCGGGGATGGTTATTTGTGCGGTGTTCAGGCCGGTTTTTCCATTGTGGGCTATGGTGCACCTGTAAAACGGACTTAGTGCCTGAACTATAAAATTGCTTACCTGAAGGTTGTCTTCCACAATTAGCACCAATGGTTTACCCGTATTGGTTTCGTTGTTTAAGTTTAGCGGTATTGTTGTTCCTTCGTCGTCAGTTTGCGCTTCTATGACAGGTAAAACGATAGTGATAGTAGTGCCTTTGTCTTCTTCGGAGCTTATGGTAATGGTACCGTGCTGCAATTCCACATAGTTTTTTACCAACGACAAGCCGATACCTGAGCCTTCTTTATCGTTTGTTGTTTTACGCGATTGGAAGAAGCGATCGAACACAAAGGGTAAATCGTCCTGCGGAATGCCTATACCGGTATCGGAAATACTGATGGTAAGCAAATCATCGTCCGACTGGTTGACGGTTAATTCTACTTTTCCTCCTTCGTTGGTGAATTTGAGTGCATTCGAAATCAGATTATTTAGTACCGATTCCATTTTAAGCACATCTACATTGACCAACAGGCGTTGAGCATGCGTACTGAAGTTGGTTTGTACGTTTTTGGTACGGAATGCGTCTTCGTACACCGAAAATATACCTTCGGCGAATTCAATAAATTCCAGGTTGGATAGAATCAGGCTATTTTCGGTTGTATTATCGGAACGTTCGAAGCCAATAACCTGTTGAATCAAAGCATTCAGGTGCAAAGCGTTCTGTTGTATAGTGGTCAGTTGTTTCTTTAGCTGAACGTTTTTGGTTTCAACAAGCAGTTTACTCACCGGAGCAATAATGAGGCTGAGAGGCGTTTTAAAATCGTGCGAAATATTGGTGAAGAAATCAATCTTCATGTTTGATAATTCCAGCGATTTTTCTTTTTCAATGCGCTCAATTTTTGACCGGTGTTTTTCCACATAATAATTTATAACCCACAGAAACAATCCCAGAATAAGGATAGCATAAACCAGTTTTGCCCAAATACTATAGTACCAGGGTGGGGTAATGGTCAACCTGAAAGTGAGGAGCGTAACTACCAATTTACCTTCGGGGTCATGGGTTCCAATGTTGAGTGTGTATTTTCCGGGTGCTAAATTGTTGTAAACAATTTTGTTTGAGCTGGATTTTACCGTTCTCCAGTTATTGTCCACACTGGTTAGCTGGTATAAATAATTGCTGCTTTCGTCTTGCGAGAAACTCAGATCCGAAAACTCAAAGGTTACGTTGTTTTGGTTATATGGGAGTGAAATTTGGTCACTATAGCGTACACTCTTTCCGCTGTAATCGGCTCCCGCCTGAAAATATTGGTCATTGACGTATAATGATGTCAGAAGAATGGTTTGTGAAGGAGTATTCTCTCTGGCTATTTGCGACGAAAAGGTAACAAATCCATCAATGCCACCCAGGTATATTTCGTCTTTGGCCTTATCGTAGAAACTACACCAAATAGCTTTTTTTGTAATCTTTACGGATCGTATTTTCAATGTCTGTTTGTCCAAAATAAAAGTACCATCGGCTGTTGTGAGCCAGATATGGTTTTTTTCCTCAGTCAGCACGGGGCTGTTATTCTCCACAAACATATTTAGCTGAATGTATTTTACCTGATTGGTTTTGGGGTCAATGCGATTCAGGCCTCCTGCAAAACCGGTCCAGATATAGCCTTCGCTGTCGCAAATCAGATTCGATGCATTTACATTCAATTTCTTGTTTGTATCTGACTGCAACGATAGTTTTGTAACCACGCCGGTTTCGGTATTTATCTTGTTGATTCCATTGCTGTAAGTCAATGCCCAAACATTGCCTTGCCTGTCCGGCACTAAAAGGTTGATGAAATTATCGGATAATCCGAATTTGTCATTTTTTTTGTAGAAGTTGCGTTCTGCCACATAAAAGCCGTTTTTGCTTTTCAATAGCTTTTCTTTGTCCACTACAAATATACCACCCAGGCAAGTGGCAATCCACAAGTGGCCACTTTTATCCTCGAACAAGCTATAAGCCCAGTTTGCATTGCGTGTACGGGTACTGTCGACGATGGAGTAATGGATAAATTGATGCGTTTTGTAGTCGTACCTGTTGATACTACCATCTGTAGCCACCCACAGGTTTTTGTCATTCCCTTCGTAAATACAGCGGATGCGATTGTGGGAAATGGGATAGCGTGGATTCCCCATTTTGTACCAAAGGCAGTTTTTTTTATCGGCTGAGGTGAAAATTAGTCCATTTGAGCCGCCGTACCAAAAGTTATTGCGCGAGTCTTTGAAAATTACCTGTAACTGGTTTCCGTCGCCAATTCCGGTTATTTGTGAAATAGGAACGTATCGGTATGTTTTGTTATACCGGAGTAAAGATGCACCATAACCGGTTCCAAACCATGCATTTTTGTTTTTATCCACAAAAACACTCCAAACAATGTTATTGGTCAACGATCGTCCGTCGCGCGAGTCGTGCATCAGGTGTTTTAAATCATTGCGGTCGGTGTTATAGATATACAATCCGTTGTCGGTTCCGCAAAGCAGGTTGTTGTCCTGATCCAGTGCCAGCGATTTTACGGAGTTTCCATCGATACTATTGATTCGAACAACTTGCTTTGTTGCCGGTGAGTATTTAAAAAGATATCCTTCTGTTCCAACCCAGATGCAGTGATGTGCCGGGTCGTCAAGCAGCGAATTGACCAATAAATTGTTTTTGGCAAAAGGAAGCGGAAGCTCAATGGTTTTAAAGGTATTTGTGCCGGAGTTGAGCCAGCAAAGCCCATTGTAAGTACCTATGTATAGCGCATTGGTACCGGATTTTAAAATAGAATAAATGGCTCGATGCGGAATACCGGAGTTCTTAAACGAACTGGTATTCCTGATTTTCTGACTTTTGATGTCGTATTCGTACAAGCCATTGAGTGAGCCTATCCAGAGTTTACCGGCGAATAAAGCCAACGAGCGTACGTCGGTTGGAAATTGCACCGAGTTTTTCTCAAACTGATCTGTTTCGAGGTTGTAAATAAGCAACCCGTTGTCCGAACCCAGGCAAAGATGCGTTGAGTCCAGATTTATGCCGCAATTAATCATGGAGTTGGACGGGTTTTTGCTTTCGGTGTACGGAAAACGATGCTGTTGCACCGTATATCCGTTGTACACAAATAAGCCCTTGTCTGAGCCCAACCAAATTAAACCTTTTCGGTCCTGAATAAAACAATTTACCGCCGAAGCATTGGAATTCAGGTATATGTTGTCAAAAGCCTGATAATTCTCTGCCCTTAGAATGCCAACCAACTGAACGAAAAATAAACACGCAAATAAGCCCGGACGCTTTGCTTTCGTCAATATACCGAATAGCATATAATCCGTTTTCTTATTTGCAGACATATAAAAGAGGTTTACAGGACTGTGCGTTATTATTTAAATGCATTTAATGCAGATGTGGGTTTACCGCTGTTGTCGAAAGCCCCCAGAGAATAGCTGTTCCAGTTTCCGTAACATTCAGGTTCCCAATATAGCACACCAAGTCCTTTTTTGTTAGGAATAGATTTTACTTTGGCAATAAGGTCGGTGAGGAAGCTGTTACAAACAGTCGGAGCATCCCAACTCATACCACATTCTACCACCATTACTTCTTTACCGTAGCGGGTAACCATATCGTTCATGTTTGCCAGAGTTTGTGTGTTACATGTAGCCCAATCGTTAGATGGAGTAAACCAATAAGGGTAAACCGACAACCCAATTACATCCCATTTGCCACCATTGTTTTTCAATCCATCAAAAATCCAGCGGAATAAAGTATTGTCGTAGCCATTATTGATATGAACAATTACTTTTGCATCGGGAAACACCGCTTTTACCGCATTGTATCCGGCAGTGGTTAATGCAGCGTAGTTAGCCATGCTGGTCGATGCTTTTCCATCGTTCCAAAGCATACCGTTGCTGGTTTCGTTGCCCACCTGCACCCATTCAGGAGTAATGCCATTTGTTTTTAGCGTGCTCAATACATCGGTGGTATGTGTGGCAACTGCTGTTTTCAAATCGGAAAAGCTCAGCGAAGTCCATGCTGCTGGTTTTGTTTGACTGGTTGGATCGGCCCAGGTGTCGCTGTAATGAAAATCAATCATAATACGCATACCCAGGTTCTTAGCCCGTATAGCTTTTGCCATCACATCAGCTTTACTGTTGTAGCTACCTGTAGGGTTTACCCAAACCCGTAAGCGAATAGTATTCATACCCAAACTTTTCAATAAAGCCATACATTCCGTTTGTGTTCCTGCAGCATTGTAGAATTTTTTGCCGCTGGCTTCCATTTCAGTGAGCCAACTCACGTCGGCACCTTTGGCAATTGTTGTTGTTGTATCAATACTTGTAGTGTCAGTGGGTTTAGCAACCTCATCACTATTTTTACATGCGGTTGGCCAAACTAAAAATCCAAAACATATAAGTAAAAGAGCTAATTTGTAGATTTTTGATTCCATAGTATTTGCGTTATTTAAATGCATCTAAAGCTTTAGTTGGTTTTCCGTCAACTCCCCAGCAACTTAAAGCATAATGACTCCAGCTTTTTGCTCCCTGAGGTTCCCAATAAAAAACACCTAACCCTTTGTTGTTTGGAACTTCTGTTGTCTTTTGCTGAACTGTTATTAGCATATCGTAAGTGTTTTGCACTTGTGTATCTTCACCACCCACTTCTACTACCATTACTTCTTTTCCATAGCGACTTTCCATGTCTTTCAGGTTAGCGGCAAGATCATTAATGGAAGTTCTATAATCGGGATGTGTTTCGTTGAGCCAATAGGGATAATATGACATACCAATAACATCGTATTTAGCACCGTTTGCTTTTGCAGCATCAAACCACCAACGAAAACGGACATTGTTGTTTCCCTGATCTATATGTAAAATCACTTTCGATGTGGGGCTCACAGCCTTGATAGCGTCGTACCCTTTGTTTATAAGTTTGGCCAGCTGTGGCCAGTTGTCAGTACTACCATCGGGCAGAAGCATTCCACCGGGAGTTTCGTTACCCACCTGAACCCATTCAGGTGTAACACCTGCTGCTTTCAAAGTAGTCATAACATCAAATGTATAATCATAAAGTGCTTGTTGTAATTGGTCAAAAGTGAGTTTCTCCCATGCTTTTGGTTTAATTTGTTTGCTTGGGTCGGCCCACGAATCGCTATAATGGAAATCAATCATAACACGTATGCCCCATTTCTTAGCTCTGACAGCCATTGCCACTGTTTCTTCTTTACTGCAATGCCCACTGGCTTTATTCTCCGACGGATTTACCCAAGTTCGTAGACGAATTGAATTGATACCGTGGTCTTTTAGTATTTTGAAGCAGTCTTCAGCTACTCCATTATCGTTATAAAACGTATATCCGGCAGCTTCCATTTGCGGTAGCCAACTTATATCAGCCCCTTTAGCAAACGAAAATTCGCTTTTCAATGGTGATTCTGCTGTTGCTACAACAAACAGCATTGACAAAACAAAAGGTAATATAAACTTTTTCATATACAGGAATAATGTGTTTTTCATTTGTCAATCAGCTAACTACATAGTCGTTGAGCAACTGATTATTGTAGCTGACTGATTACGATATGCTTGCAAATATAATAAAACTTATTGTTGAATAAGCAAGTGTGAAATCTATTTGGAAATTTTCTTGGGAAGATATTCAGTTTTTATATTCTCCATGGCAGCCCAGATACTCTGACGCACATCAGGATTCCATTTTTCAAGTTCAGTAATCAAGTTTTTAGCATTCCGACGTGACGATTCTTTTTCGTACGGACAATTTTTAATTTGTTTCTGATAACCCCTAATTTGTTCCAATTCCTTCATCTCTTTTTCCGAAATAAGTGCCAACGGACGTATAATTGTCATGTCAAACTTATTCATTTTCAGTCGGGGAGGCATTGTTCCAAACGATCCCTGATAAAACAAGTTTAATAGCAGGGTTTCTGTCATATCATCCAAGTGATGACCAAGTGCAATTTTATTGCACCCAAGTTCTTTGGCAACGGCAAACAATGCTTTACGTCTGTGCCAAGAACATAGAAAACAAGTTGATTTACGGGTATCAGTAGTGCCGTCAAAAGCAGTTGTGTGATGCACAAATGGAATATTGTATTGCTTACAGTGATTTTTCAGGTAATTAAAATCAGATTGGTAGGCAATATTCTCAACAGAGATGTGAACAGCAGTTAGTGTAAAACGAGGTACGAAAATTTTCATTCGTTCACCCAATAGCTCTACAAGTGCCAGAGAGTCTTTTCCTCCCGAAAGTCCGATTAATATATGATCTCCATCATCAATCAGATTGTAGTCGTTAATGGCCTTCTTGAATTTATTTTTGAGATTTTGAATTGTTTTTATATCTGCTTTATTTAGCTCTTCCATATGTTTTTTTCGTTTTTGGGGCAGCAAAATTACAATAAACAAGCCAATAAATAGACATACTGAATTCAAAAAGGCAACATTTATCAAAAACTAGGTATTGCAAGTGTCTGTAGTTGTGTTTTTTAGTACCAGAAGATGAAAATAAACAATGAATTTATGATATTTTTTTACTCAAGATATTTGCAATTTATCAAAAACGCACTATCTTTGCACCGCAATAGAGGAAATAAAGGTTGGTGGATATTATTCAAAATCTGCCTCAAAAGCGAAACTAAACATGAAATAGTGTTTTCATAATTTCAAAAATAGAATGCGAAAATAGCTCAGTTGGTAGAGCACGACCTTGCCAAGGTCGGGGTCGCGGGTTCGAGTCCCGTTTTTCGCTCCACTAAATAAAGAGCGAAACGTGCGAGTTTCGCTTTTTTTCTCTCTAATAGTAAAATTTTATATTAATTGCCCAAATGGTGGAATTGGTAGACACGCTAGTTTCAGGGACTAGTGGTCGTAAGGCTGTGCAGGTTCGAGTCCTGTTTTGGGCACTTTAATTAGCAAGTATTATAGTTGATTCAAGCGCAGATGGTGAAATTGGTAGACACGCTACTTTGAGGGGGTAGTGCCGGTTACGGTATGTGAGTTCGAGTCTCATTCTGCGCACTTTATGCGAAAAAGAGTTTCTTCCGTTATGGTTGAAACTCTTTTTTTATTCTACAATTTTCTGCTTTA
>Ga0302215_10000692_pt1 | contig 24766 bp, 16 predicted proteins | sample II_Fen_N3_1_FD_194580 | JGI IMG/M metagenome (GOLD analysis project Ga0302215, IMG submission 194580) | Peat permafrost microbial communities from Stordalen Mire near Abisko, Sweden - II_Fen_N3_1 | ecosystem: Environmental > Terrestrial > Soil > Wetlands > Permafrost | place: Sweden: Abisko... | reverse complement strand
CCAAGGCCTGCTGGGTCAGACCGTCCTGCTCGAAGAGGTCCGTGAGAAGCACGTACTGGGCATGGGTGAGATCGAAACCCTCGGCCAGGAAATTGCGGTGCAGACTGTCCGCCATGAACTGGGAGATGCTCCCGGCGAGATAGCCCAACGAACGTGGAGCCGATGGATTTCTTGTCATGGCCCAAAAAGACACGGACAAGGTTGATTAGTCAACCTGAAATGATCATGGCCGATGACCCCGGAACCATGTGCGGCTTTCCGACCAGAGCTCAGGCTTCATGGCCTGAGGAGGAAAAGAAAAGCGCCCACCAGCATTTGCCGAGGAGCGCTTCGCCTGAAACGACAACGGCCCGCTTGCGCGAGCCGTTGCGAATTGGGGTACAAGGATTCGAACCTCCCTGTAAACATCGGCCTCCCAGCGCGATGTCGGAATTTTGGTACCAATTTTGGTACCACTCTGGGATCGCAACCTATTGGCTGCAACTGAAGCGTCAACGAGACCGGGCGTGTCAAAGAGAGTGGCCATCGCCTATCGCCAAGATACTTGATACAGGCGCCTTAGTCAGGACATGGAGTCCCGAGCATGCTCCGCCACATCCGCACGCCCCAGGCGGCTCGATCTCCCTGGAGACCAAGGAACAGAAATGACTGCTAGTTGGCTGGATTACAAGCTCGTCAGGCGATGCACGATCAGACTGTTCACCGTGGTGTGCTGTGCCTTTGCCTGCTCCTTGAGGGCGTTCCAAAGGACGCTCGGCAACTTCACCGTCTTGCCTACCATCGGGGTGCGTTGCTCGCCCTTGCGAGGGCGGCCCCGCGACAAGGACGGGACTTCAGGGCCGTAGTTCTTCTCGGCCCAAGCCGCGACCTCGTCAAAGTTCGCGATCAGCTCTTCCTTGGATGCGTAAACTGGCGTTTTCTTGGTCATGGCTTCCTCCTTGTCCTGCGGCGTGTCGCAATGCGAAAACCTGTGATCGGAAAGACCTCATCCGGTCCCGTCCGGGCGTAGACGATCCGATACGACACTCCTTCGAACTCTGCTTCGCGAGCGAATCGGCCCGGAAAATCAGAGGCCGGGAACTCTACCCCGCCGGGCTCGAAGAACACCCGCTCCCACATCTTCGTGTCGGGCAGGTGCCCCGGCCTCGTGCAATGCTCAATGTTCTTGTCCAGCCAGATGAAATTCACAGAATTAAGGTAACACCATTTCCCATTTGATGCCATCGCCTTTTGCCTCCCGGTCTCGCTCAGTCCGGTGCAGCGGGCATGAAACTCCTTGGGTTTCTCGCGAGGATGCAACCTGCCTTGCTGACACTCACATCCAAACCCTCTCCACTTATGCATTTGTGAGAAGGATATGATTGCAGAAAGTAACGCCGGGCGTGTCAAAGAAGCTCCCAATCTAGCGGACATCGGGGACCGCACGATGGAGCGTTCCTCTCGGCAGGAAACGGGTATGTGCGATCAACTATTTTTACCAGCAGCTTCCATCATATGCACTGACCGAACCGCATTGGCGAAAGGCGTAGCAGATGTCGGCTCGGCTATTTCGTGACTGGAGGAACGGAGATGATCGACAGGAACGCCCCTTGCCCCTGCAACAGCGGCAAGAAGTACAAGAAGTGCTGCATGACCAAGACGGCTGCAAGCACACCCGAACAGGCCCTTGCCTCCCATGTGGAAAAGCGCGATGTGATCGGCCTCATGCGTCAGGTTGAGAAAGCCTTTCCCGAAATCTTGGATCGCTGCTTCGAAGAGCTGATGGACCCAGAAACCGCCGAAGGTTTGAGCCAGGTCTTCCAGGAGGACCGAGAGTTGTTTGAGAACGTGATGATCTCCTTCCACGAAGGTGTCATGGCGGAAATGGCACGGCATGGAGCAGCGGCACGCCTGGGAAATCGCCTGTCCCCACCACAAGTTCGCTACCTCCAGGAGCTGGATCGAAACCCCCTGGAATTCTGGGAGGTGCTGGACGTCGTCCCCGGCAGAAGCCTTCGGCTTCAGTCTGTAGAGGATGAGAGCATCGTCGAGGTCTTCGAGCAGTCCGCTAGTCATCAGATCGTACCGACCCAGATGGTTGCGGCACGCGTGGTTGCCGACGCAAGCGTTCCCACCATGTCCAACGTGTTGCTTTTCGATCGGCAGGAAATCGCGGAACTTCAAAAGCTTGTGCAGGGAAGTCCTGAAGGACGTTCTCGCGAGATCGACTTGGAGCGTACCATTATCCGGCACTACCTGCGGAAAGTAGCGGTTCACGAAGAGCCGGTTTTTATGGATGCCGGAACGGGAACACTCCTGGAGTTCGTGCATGACCGATACACCGTGCTGGACATGACTGAGCTTTGGTCCGTGCTCGATGCTTGTGAAGACTTGGACGAAGACCCCCAGTTCCCCAAGAAGCAGTGGGTCCGGGTCCAGCAACAGGAAGAAGACGCGGCACGTGCTTTGGCCCATTTGACTCTAGACGGGATTGTTCTGGAGATGGTCTCGCGCAGCCGTCTTGCAGGCGAGAACAACCGCAAGTGGCTGAAAGGTGTCGCAGGATCATGCCTGAAATTCCGCTCCCGCAAAGTGATCGACACAGATGAGATGCGGAAAATGGTCCGGACATCGCAGGCCAAAGAACGAACTTTGGATATTCCAGTCGACTTTGCCATGGCTGAAGCAGTGTACCGGAGCACTTACAAAAACTGGGAAACCACACCGATCCCGGCCCTGGGCAACCGAGCACCTCTCGATTACGCCAAGTCAGCCCAAGGACGTAAGGCTGTCTTGGACCTTGTTCGGGAGTACCAGACGCATGAGAACAAGATGGCACGAGCGCAAAAACGCGATGCCATCGACCTTTCATGGGTGGCAAGCTTAGCTGGGTTGAATCCGGACGAGGTGTAGTGTCGCTGAACTCTCAATGTGATCCATCGGTGGACACTTGCCATTCACGCTGAAGCGGACATGGAGGGCATTGGGTTTTGAACCGCGGTCAGGCTCCAGCTCTTGAGCATTTGCCGCGCTGAAACCAGAGCCGGCTCTTGGCTTGGCCACGGCAATGGTACCTTCAGGCCAATGCTCTCCCCCACAATGATTGTTCTTGCCGGGGCCACATTGGTACTGGCACTTCTCGTTCCACTCCTTTGGACTTGGATTCATCCGAGCCTGCGGCCTTGCACTGGCTTTCACATGCACCGCATCGATCCACACCAAAGGGATACGCGGTTCCAACCGAAGCCCCGATGGGTATGGCGCGAACTCGTGCGTCTCAAGGCTCGCATGCCGGACAAGGGGTGCAGGCATCTGGCCATGGTCTTCAATCGACTCTTCGCCAAGCGCGGAGTTCGCGAGGGCAAATCCTTTGTCGCCATGGTCCTGAGGGAATCCCGGCGAGAGATCGAGCGTGAACGCAAGCGTTGGAGGCGGAGAAAACCGGGAATCGTCAGCGCAAACGATGTCTTGTCACTGGACGTCACAGGAATTCCCGACAGGAATCGACGCTCCTATTCCGGTGCTCGAAATCATCGACCAGGACTCCCGCCGCATCCTGTCCCTGGGTAGATCCGGACCAAGGCTTCCATCGCGCTGCTGCGGATCCTCCTGGACACCATACTGCTTAATTGATACGCACGGCCAAGTGCAGGAGCGCCTCCAGAACGAGAAGGTCAGTGACCTACGCCGCCATCCTCTTCCTTCGTGCCTTCTGGTGAAGCCGGTGGATTGACGGAATCTGTCATAACAAAATGGAGGGGAGAAGCCTCTCCCCTGGCCTCCGCCTCCTCGCAGCCTCGTAATGCCGACGAGCTGCGGTGGCTCCGGCATCACCCCTCTCTGCGGGGAGGCCCCCCGCAACACCCCCAAGGAGAACGCACAAAGCATCGCCGCATCAGCATAGCGGGAGTATGCTAGCCTTCCAGCATTATGTCGAAAGACGGAAATTACCAAGCCAGACCCGCCGAGCTCCTTCTGATGGATCAGATCGCGTCCGATGCCGTGCTGGAGGAAGCCTGTGCCTGGCTACGCGCGGCGCGGGCCGATGCCCATCCCAACGACGATGTGTGGCATCTCCTGCATTGGTGGTCCGTCCAGAAGAGCGGCATCCAGCAGGAACTGCGGGCAGGTGCCTACCGATTCGAGGCGCTGCGGAGGGTCCAGGGGCGCGAGCAGGTATTCGAGCTCTGGAGCGCCCGCGACGCGCTGGTCCTCAAGGCCATGAGCCTGGTCCTGACCCGGTATCTGGCGCCGAACCTTTCCCGGCGGTGCTTCCATCTGGCCGGGACGGGTGGGCTCAAGGGAGCCATCCGGGAGGTGCAGCGCCGACTGCCCGATCACACCTTCGTTTTCCGCACCGATGTGAAGGGCTATTACGCCAGCATCAACCATGAGCTCTTGTTCGAGCAGGTGAGGCGCCTGGTGCCCGACCGGCGGGTCCTGAACCTGGTGTGGCAGTACATGGAACGATGGATTCGCAACGGCGGCAACTACACCGCCGTCCACTGCGGCATCGCGCTGGGGTGCCCTTTGTCCCCCTTGATGGGTGCCTTGTACCTCAAACCGTTGGACGACAAAATGGCAGCCCTGGGCTGCTGCTATGTGCGATACATGGACGATTGGGTGGTGATGTCACCCAAACGATGGAAACTGCGGGAAGCCATCCGCGCGGTGAACGAGGTCATGGATGCCTTGCGGGTCGAGCAACACCCCGACAAGACCTTCATCGGCCGGATTTCCCACGGATTCGACTTCCTGGGGTACCATTTTTCCGAACACGACCTGGCCCTCGCCCGCCAGACCGTGCAGAGATGCGCCGAACGGATTTCCCGGCTTTACGAGCAAGGTGCGGATGCCCTCCGCATCGGGGAATACCTGAAGCGATGGGCGAGATGGGTGAGGAGTGGGTTGGATGGCCGAACGATAGGGATGACAGCACATGGTGTGTATAACAATTGGGCTAAAAAGCATTTTAATGATTTTTAGGTTTTGTTATGGGCTTGATTGCAGTAAAATGTATACTGAGACAACTTTTATCACTCACCTTACCAATATTCAATTTTCCCCTATTTCGCACTTACACTAAGCCTTGCTTCTCTGGCTTTCCTTTCCTTGTCGTATTTTGCCTTATTAATTGCTTGGCGACCCGGGTCATAAGGACCCCATTTCCTAGATGGGTCGGATCCACGATGAGCCAAAAGGCTTTCATATTCCTTCTTACCGATTGAACTTTCATTAATGTAATCTTTTATGTATTCCGTTTCGAGAGGCACTCGCACATCAAATCGTGAACCTCTCACCACATGCCCGTCCTCCCTTATCCTATCCATTTTAGTAACCTCATCAGGATGTGAATAAGTCGTATCAAGCACACCAATCACGGTCTCCCCCTTGGTACCATCAGTGTGCTTTCTGTATGCGCCCCTTTGGGCCAAATATTGTTCGTAGTTTTCCTCTTGTCCTTGGTCTCTCGAACTTGGCAGTTCAAATGGATCAATGTTATGCTTATCAATACTGAAGTCAAAACTTTTTGCACTTCTAATACTACTGGTCGGCAATTTGTTTTGCTGGGCATATTCAATAGCCGCCAGCACCTCACGAACCCTTCCTTGACTTACTTCTGTCAGTGCTTCTTGCTTTTTATTACTCAAAACACCATTATACACTTTATGTGCGTCATCCTCTTCAGACAATAACCGTTTTACATCGGGATTTTCTCGATATGTACGAGGGAGGCTTTTTAGTGCATCCTCGATCGCTAAGTCTCCTACGCGACGTGGAATTGCGACTACAGGGTCGTAAAACCGGTCGACGGGAATACGTAATGTTTTCCTTACCTCTGCTCGTGGGTCTGGTATTCCTCCGTGCCGTATTTCTGGCTTTTTAACGGGATCAATATATTTTGGTCCTTTTCTTTTTTTTCCATGACCTGCAAATTGCAACGGTGGTACATACTGTTTTTGCAATTGATTCACTGACTCTTGCCGTTTTCCTTGAGTGACAGTTTCAGGTCGATTATCCACAAAGCCAAAACCTTGATGCGCACCGTTTTTCTTCTGAGCAACCGAATTGGCTGCGGGTTTGCTTTTTTTCTCTTTAGATTTCTCTACTTGTTCATACATATCTCAAACCTTTTTATTTTGTTATAAGCTGTTTACAGTTGCCTATAACTACCGGTTAAGGTTACTGTAGTAGCGTTAACACGCCTAGTGTGGATGGTTATCGGTAATCATTGCGGTCCCTTCCCTTTGGGGCGGCTGCGCATTGTGCAGTCTGTCTAAGGGATTCTGGGCATTGGCGATGGTTCGCGTGGAGACATGGGTGTAGATCTCGGTCGTCTTGGAACTGGTGTGGCCCAGAATCGCTTGGATGATTCGCTGGTCCGTCCCGCCTTACAGGAAGTGGGTGCCGTAGCTGTGCTGTAGTGCGTTGGTGCGTAGCGCGCTTCTGGTTTCCAGCTTTTTGCAGGCTGCTCGGAAGCGCTTATGGATACCCATGGTTGTGTATTGCCCTCCGGTGGCCCCTTCGAAGAGCAGGTCCTTGGGCTTATAGACCTGAAGGTATTGTTCTAACATATCCTTGAGATAGTGCGCCAAGGGCACGTGGCGATCCTTGTTGCCTTTGGATTGGTTTATGTTCAGGACATTGCGCTCCCAATCGATGCCGCGGCGCGGCTGATGCACTGCTTCGGAAACGCGCAAGCCTCCGGAATAGATCAAGCTCAGGACCGTCTGGTGCTTGAGGTTGTTGGTGCTGGCTAGGACATCGCGCACCTCCTCCATACTGAGCACCGTAGGGAGTGTGCGCACGCGGCGGGGGCAGATGTGCAGGATGGGCATCTGGCGCCCCAGCACTTTGACAACATGCAGGCGGATGGCGTTGATAGCCACGTTCATCTACTGCCCCTGCTGCACCACGTGCCAAGCCTCGTGCGGCAGGTGCTGTTCCTGGCCTGGGCCCATGTGGATGTCCGTCCCTTGCGCGTAGGCCAGTGCATTGAGCTGGGCGGGCTTCTCGCTGTTGTAGTGGACCTTCACCCCGTCCATGCTCATCCCACTGAGGTTCTCGATCCCGCTCTTGAGGTTGTCGGGCAGTCCCGTGTCGTTGGGCTTATTCTCTTGCTGGCTCACGTCGCCTGAACCGCCTGCGGAGGGCACGAACTGGGCGGCCTTGGCACCCATGACATCGGCCTCGTGTTCCAAGCTCGGGTCGTCGTTCACTGGCATGCCGCCGACTTCCGTGGTGGGATTCACCTTGCGATGTACCGCTTCGCGGCTTCCCGTGACGCGCTCGAACTTGCCTTGGAGAGGCTCTTCCTCCTCAATGCCTTCGAGCTGGGCGGTCGCAAACTTCCCTTGCAGGGGTTCCTCTTCCTCGGGCATGGCCTCGCGCTGGGCGGCAAAGCGTCCTTGCAAGGGCTCCTCTTCTTCGATCCCCTCCAACTGGGCTGTCTGGAACTTCCCCTGGAGCGGCAGCTCTTCTTCGGGGGTCGCCAACTGCAGGAGCTTGCGCTGGGTCGGGGTCGCGGCAAGCAAGGCCTCACGGCGCAGCTGGGCGGCGGCGGCGGGGCTGGAATCCCGGATGGATTCTGCGTTTGCGGACGGCGCGGGGGTCTGGGATGCGGGTGATTCCAGGAAGGAATAGCTCATGGGTTCTCTCCTTGGCTGACGTTGACAGGATACGATGGTGCGATGGTTAAGGGCAAGGGGCAACTCACTTGTGGCCGTCCAAGAAGGCACGCAGTGCTGGGCGCGAGGGCAGCACACGGCGGCGCTGGAGGACAATGGCGGTCCCGAGGAAACCCGCGACAAGCAGGAGAATCGCTCCGATGAAAGCCCCCTTGCCTGCCGTGAGAAAGGCAAGCTCGGGGTCGTAGATGACCAGGAGCAGGAAGAGAAGCAAGGGCGGCAGCACGAAGGCGCACAGGAGCCAAGGGAAGACCGGGCGCACCCGACGACGCACGGCGTCCACAAAGACCGCAAGGCCCAGGAACGTGGCCAGCACAAGAGACAGGACCAAGATCAGGACACGGATGGCCCAGCGGTTGGGGCAGGTCTCGTGCTCCAGCCAAGCTCCCAGCTTCGCAACCCCGGTCGCGGCATGGTCGGGGGCCGGGCCATTGAAGTAGTTGAGCTCCAGGCAACGGGCCAGACTCTTGGCCCCTCCGCAGGTCAAGGCCGTGTCGCTGCCTCCCGAATCCACCCAAGGCCAGAAGGCCACCCCGCCGAAGTTGTCCTTGAAGTAGATGAGGTCGTCGGCAAGCTGCCCCCAGTTGCGGTGGTCGAAGTTCAGGACCGGCACGGTGCTGCGCAATAGCGTCACCCTCTCGTACCCCCGCAGGGACTTCTCGATCAGCTGCCTCAAACGCTTCTTGGCATCGGAGGTCGGCTCCTCGAGCACCACCAGCAATTGCCCCGCCATACGGCACTGCCCGAGGGTGCGCTGCCCGGACCAGCCGCTCGTCTGAGCTTGGCTTGCGGCAACCACCCGGCTGGTGTCGAACATGTCCAGGATCGCCTTGGGGCGGAACACCTCGTTCTCGCCCTCCAACTGCCTTTGCAGGACCATCAAGCTCACCTGGTATCCCCCGCCGGCCCGTGCCAGGCGGTCCTGCAGATCGCGGACGAACTCCTTGAGCAGCATGGAGCTCCCTTCGAGCTGCTGATCGTCGGGATAGTTGCGGAAGTAGAGGATCACGCCATCCCCTCGCGTCTCCGCACGGGTGTGCCCGAACGAAAGCCAGGGCATGGCCTTGGACAGCGGATCGCTCAGGACCGTGGTGAGGTGCTTCACGAGGTTGGCCGTCACCTGGCTCAGGAGACTGCTTCTCTCCTGGACCGAGAGGCGGGACCAGTCCTTGCCCCAGTCGTCCTTGGCCAAGACCCAGTCCACACGCGTGCCGTGTTCATGGGCCTGACGGACGAAGGCGCGACGCTTGATGTCCGCTCCGGCAAAGACCGTCGGATCCGAACCGAGATCGTTGAGGTAGTGCAGCGCGCCCTTCTCGTCGAAGCCGACGCCGAAGTAGGCGATGCGGGAAAGGACACCGTAGTCCAGAGGCCCCTTCGCACGCTTGTGTGGAGGATACAGGCCGTACACCGTCCCGGCCAGCCCGGTCCGCACGCACGCGCAGCGCTCCACCGGTGGCAGGACAGAATCCGTCCTGTGGTGCAGCCTGACCACGGGAGCCATGGCATCGAGGTTCGGGACCAGGAAAGTGTCGAACAGCATCTGCAAGGCATCCTTGCCGGATCTCTGCACCGTGTCGTTGCAGACGAGGTTTGCCAGTCGCAGGGAACGGATGGTCTCCAGGTTCTTTGCGGTCCGTTCCGCCACCTCACCCGAGAGGCGGACAAAGGCGTCCTCGCGCAGCAGGGAGTCGACCAATCCAAAGTCAGCCGAATCCAAACGGACGGTGTGCAAGTAGACGTTGTCCAGACGGACATCGCCAATGCAGAGCCCCATCCCCGCCGCGAACTTGGCATAGGCAGCCTGGCGAAGGTCGTACGCATCGGGATACTCCACCCCGTCGATCTCCTTCAGGAGGTCCAGCAAAGGAGTCGGCAACTGGGGCCCGCCAAGGGTGTCCAGGATGCCGTCGATCTCCTCCTCCCGGAAACCGACGCCGTCGATCATCGCCACATTGGTGCGCCAGCGATCGTCAAGGGTCTGGCACACCTTGGCCCAGACGGCAGGAAACCGCGACGAATCGGCCTGGAGCGCCGTCCTCACAACGCCCTTCAAACCCTCGTAGGGCGGCTCCACCGGGAACGAGACGGCTTGGAGCGCCTTCTTCAGGTTGTCCCGGCTCGTCAATTTCGCAAGCCCCTTGATGTCCAGGACATGGGAATGGACCGTGTCCTTCGGCCATGGCTTCGCATGCCCCCAATCGTCGCGGTAGCGCTGGACGACCTTTCGCAGCTCGTCTTCCATGCCTCGCGAGATCACCGAGTCGATGTGCCCCCGGTCCTCGACCCCTTGCGACCAACGCAGGAAGTCCGGGGAGATCAGGACGTTGACGACGGACGGATCCCGGTGCTGGAGCGAGGCGATCCTTTGCAGGTTCCTGACCAGATCCTTCCACGCCCCGGCTCGTCCCGCCACCCGGAAGTCGATGCAGAAGCGCTGCAACCAAGTGAGGGTGGAAGACCCGATGAGGCCATCGTCCAACCTGCGCGCATCGAAAAGCGAATCCCTCCGCCATTGGGGATCGCCTTTGTAGATGGTTCGCAGATCGCTCTGCATCCGGTGCACGGAGTCCCGGGCGTGTCCATGAAGCTCTTCAAGCGTCACTTTCAGGAAGCGCCCCTCGGCAGCTTCCGAGGGCATGGCATCGGCCTGCGCACAGAAGAACGCAACGAGAAAAGTGAGAACGAGTAGGCATCGCCGGTCGATCACAGGGTTCTTCCTTCCTTCATCAGCTCGCGGCCGAGACCGCTCTTCAGGTCCTCGCGGCCGATCCGATCCCGACCTTGCCGAAAGGCCCGCACCGCTGCATAGCGCACCACGTTGATCAACGCTCCGCCTGCCAGCTCATGCTCTTCGGCCAAGATTTCCAGGTCCACGTCCTCCTCCAGGCGGGACGGATCGGGCAGCAATCCTTGCCACAGGCGCAGGCGCTCCTCGGGACCGGGCATCGGAAAGTAGAGGATCGATTGGAAGCGGCGGGCGAACGCCTCGTCGATGTTGCTCTTGAGGTTGGTCGCCAGGATCACCATGCCGGGGAAATCCTCCACCCGCTGCAACAGGTAGGCGACCTCCTGGTTGGCATGCCGGTCGTTGGAGCTGGAGGCTTGGGTGCGCTTGCCGAACAGCGCGTCGGCTTCGTCGAAGAACAGGATCCAGTCGCGCCGCTGGGCTTGGTCGAAGACTCCGGCCAAGTTCTTTTCGGTCTCGCCGATGTACTTCGAGACCACCATCGAAAGGTCGATGCGATACACGTCCACTCCGGCGCTGGCACCAATAAGGCTTGCCGTGAGGGTCTTGCCGGTACCGGGAGGCCCGTAGAACAGGCAGCGGTAACCTGGCCGCACGGCCCGCTCCAGGTTCCAGCGATCCAGGATCGCACGCGAGCTCTCCATCCAGGTGCGCAGGTGGACGACTTCGTCCAACGTCTCGGGGGCCAGCACCAAGTCGTCCCAGGAAAGGGAGGTGGTGAGGCGCTTGGCGGGAAAGTCCGTGCCGTAGTCGGGCTTGCGAGCCGTTCCCGTCGTGAGGTAGTCCAGAACCTCGCCACCCGGACGCAAGGCCGTGCACCAGAACGGCTCCCCGACGGCACCGTTCTCCAAGCGAATCAGGCAGTCCGCCCGCAGCGGGGCATCCTCCTCCAGCAGAGCCAGCACCTCCAGCCGCCGATCCAGGTCGCGCCCCCCCAACAAGAAGGCGACCGTCTCGCAGGTCGGCAGGAAGCCCGTATGTCCTTTGCTGGCCACGCCCCCGAACTCCGTGTAGGCACGGTCCAACATCTTGTTCTGCAGGAAAAAGAGGTCGAGGAGCTGCGGACGCAGGTGCGGAACCAGCGAGAAGATCAGCACCAGCCGTTCGTCAAAACCCAGGCCGTGCTGGGCCACGAGCCTGGAATAGGCGTCGTCACCATCCAAGGCAGGCGGGGTCAGGGTGCGCACATCGAAATCAGGATCGACCGTCTCGGGGGCAGCGAAGTAGTGCTCGAAGCGCGCGTCCATCACACGTTCGCACCACGCCAGCTCCTCTTCGATCACCTGCGGGTCGACACGGCTCGTGCCCTTGGGGAGGATCTCGTTCATCGCCACTCCACTTGAAGGGTCTTGTCCATCCATCCAAAGCGCACCGTCTTGTAGCCCCAAGGCAGCTTGTCCAGGAGCATGTCGAAGGCCCCGGCCTCCACGCGCAAGAGCCACTGCTCCTCCTGCGCTTCCAAGACCCCGTTCCGACGCAGGAAGGTCTCCCGCAGCCCCTGCACTGAGGTGCTCCCCAGGATGGTCCAGTGCTGGATCACGGCTTCCAGAAGTTGCTCGCAGACCTCCTGCTCCTGGGGCGGGATCGGCTCCTCACCGACAGGCACTCCCGAAGGCAGGCCGCACAGGATGCGGCAGAGAGGAAGGCTCTTCTCCCGAGTATCAGTACTGCCATGGATCAGGAACTGCAGCACGCGCACCGCATGGATCTTGGCACCCAGATCCACAAAGCCATCCTCTCCCAACAGAGAAAGCATGCCGAACAACCGGGGCAGGTATGGCCCCAGGAGGACCAATCCCGCATTGTCCACCGCCACGCCATTGAAGTCGCCCCCACGTGCAGAGACCGCAGCACGCGCCTTCTTCCAAGCCTCCTCCAGAAAGAGATCGGGTCGTTCACGCGCCAACTGGCGCTCCAGAACCGACAGAGCCTTGGCCACGGGGAGGGCAGGGTTCTCGCGTCCAAGGACCATCAGCAGGTCGCGACAGATCCGCAAGGGGGCGGCTCCGGCCTCAAGGACTGGACGCTGCATCATGCACATGCGCCAGGAAATTTCCAGGCTCGGTACCTGCGATCCGGACAACACCTGTCCCAAGGCCTCCTGCACCCGCAACCGGCAGGATTCCAGGACATCCAGCCCCGCTCCATGTCGAGCGGCCAAGAGCGCATGCCAATCCTCATCCGAAGCCACCTCCGCAAGCCGGCGCAGGATCGGCTCCGAGACCAGCAGCAAGCGAAGCAAGGCATTCCTGCACTCCTTCTCGAGCAGGATCTTCTTCAGCGCATCCTCGATTTCCAACGGCAAGGCATCGGCCGACGCGGACCCATCCAGCACAGAGACAAGAGCCTTCAGAAGGCGCATGGGAGCAACAGCATCCGATGCGGCGCTCCGTTCCTGTGGCTCGCTGGGATCGCACGTCTCACTGAATTCGGCAGTTTCCGTCATATTCTTCCTTTCCGACACGGCATCCGATGGAGGATCCGAGGGGGCATCACCATTCAGAGACGGCACGTCGACCTGAGGCATTCCTAGAGATCGCGCCGTTTCCCGCTCGGCCTTCGGAAGGAAAGCCACGATGTCCTTCATGAGTTCTTCGGGAAGATCGCGAAGGCGGCGGCGCAAGCGCCGATCTAGCCGGGACCGCAGCAAAACCGCGCGGAGAACATCCGCATCCGAAGGAACAAAGGGAAACAGGCCAGTCAATCGCCGTGCATCCCCATGTTCCAGAGCCAGCATAAATCGATGAGCACGCGAATGTTCGCTGCCATCTAGAGAATTCCCATCGGGCGAGGCAAAGTCAGTCAAGCCATCCTCGCGAGGGGCCCATGTACCAATAGCAATAGATCCTTGTTCTTTTACACGCGATTCGGTACCGAGCAATTCATCCACAAGGGAGTGTAACGACTCGGAAGTTTCCATGTCGCCTGATTGCGAAGCCGCAATGGCAACCATGGACTCAAGGACAGAAACGGGAAGGTCGAGCAATCGACGACGCAGGCGTCGATCCTGACGCGAACGCATCAGCACTGCGCGCAGAGCAACCACATCCGAAGGAATGAAGGGTATCAGACTCTCCAAGCGCGTCACGTCACCACGTTCAAGAGCCAACTTCAGGAGCTGCACGCGCGGAAGCTCCAAATCGGCATTCGAGGCAGCGTCTAAGTCTTGATCGACCAGTACCGCATCCGATGAAGTCGACAGTTCCTGTCGCACTCTTTCGGATTCGAGAGACTCTTCACGTTCCGTACCGAGAAATTCCTCAACAAGGGAGCGCAGTGACGGAGATGACACGGAATCATCCACGTCACCAGGTTGCGAATCGGTGACGGCTGTCATGGACTCAAGGACAGATACGGGAAGGTCGAGCAATCGACGACGCAGCCGTTGATCCAGGCGCGAACGCATCAGCACTGCGCGCAGGACCGTCGCATCTGACGAAATGAAGGGAACCAAGCTCTCCAAGCGCAGCGCGTCCCCACGTTCCAAAGCCAGTTCCAGGAGTTGCTCACGCGGGAGTTCCAAACTGGCATCAGTACCTGCGTCTAGGTCTGGACCGACTAGTACCCTATCCGGTGAATTCGACAGTCCCTGTCGAATTTCGTCGATTTCGGGAGGCTCCTCACGTTCCATGCCGAGTAATTCCTCCACAAGGAAACGCAATGACGGAGCCGACACAGAGGTTTCCACGTCACCAATTTGCGAAGCCTCGACGGCTGTCATGGACTCAAGGACAGAAACGGGAAGGTCGAGCAATCGACGACGCAGCCGTTGATCCAGGCGCGAACGCATCAGCACTGCGCGCAAAACAACCACATCCGAAGAAACGATGGGAACCAGCATCTCCAAGCGCGATGCGTCCCCACGTTCCAGCGCCAGCTCCAGGAGCTTCGCACGTGGAAGCTCTAAGCCCATCTCAGGAACAAAGTCTACGCATGCGTCATCCTGTGCCCTATCCGATGAAGCCGACAATTCCTGACAAATCTCACCGACTTCGATCGCATCCCCGCCAAGCGTAGCGAAATCCGTCTGATCATCCTCCGTAGTGGCACTTGACACAGGCTCATCTCGATCCGTACCGAGCAATTCATCCACAAGGGAGCGCAACGATTGAGCCGACATGGAAGCATCCGTGTCACCTGATTGCGACATCGCGACTGCAGCAATGGAGTCAAGGACAGAAGCGGGAAGGCCGCACAATCGACAACGCAGCCGCTGATCCAGGCGCGAACGCATCAATACCGCATGCAAGACAGCGACATCCGATGGAGTGAAGGGAAGCTGACTCCCCAAACGCACCGCGTCACCACGTTCCAGGGACAGTTCCAGGAGTTGCTCACGCGGAAGTTCTATGTCCTCCACAGAAGCAGCGTCTAGGCTTGGTTCAACTATTGCCGTATCCGATGAATCCGACAATCCCTGACAAATCTCCCCGGATTCGATTGCATCCCCGCCAAGCGAGGCGAAACCCGTCCGATCATCCTCTGCATGCTCTCTTGAGACAGGCTCCTCTCGATCCACCCGGAGCAATTTCTCCACAAGGGAGTGCAACGACGGGGCCGACACGGAAGTATCCACGTCACCAAGTTGCGAAGCCGCGACGGCAGTCATGGAATCAAGGACAGATGCGGGAAGGTCGCACAATCGACGACGCAGCCGTTGATCCAGGCGCGAACGCATCAGCACTGCGCGCAGAACAACCACATCCGAAGGAATGAAGGGAACCAGCATCTCCAAGCGGGGTGCGTCACCACGTTCCAGAGCCAGTTCTAGGAGTTGCGCACGTGGAAGTTCAAAGCCCGCCTTAGGAACCGCATCTATGCCTGATTTGGAAAGTTCCACGTCCGATGAATCCGACAGTTCCTGTCGAATTTCGTCTACTTCAATCGCATCCCCGCCAAGCGATACAAAACCCGCCAATGCCTCCTCAAGAGGGACCACTGCACCAACAGCTGTGGCCTCATCCGCCTCTGCATTTGCTCTTGAGGCTGGCTCCTCTCGATCTCCCCGAAGCAATTCCTCCATAAGGGAGCGCAGCGACAGATCCGACACAGAGGTTTCCACGTCACCAGATTGCGAAGCTGCGACTGCAGCCATGGACTCAAGGATAGAAGCGGGAAGGCCGCGCAATCGACGCCGCAAGTGCAGTTCCAAGCACGAACGCATCAATATTGCGCGGAGAACAGCTGCATCCGAAGGGATGAAGGGAATCAAACTCTCCAAACGCGGCGCATCACCACGTTCGAGGGCTTGTTCCAGGAACTGCCCACGCGAAAGCTTTAAACCCGCCTCAGTAGCAGCGTCAATACCTGATTCGGCTAGCTCAACTTCCGATGACTCCGACAATTTCTGACAAATCTCACCGACTTCGATCGCATCCCCGCCAAGCGTAGCGAAATCCGTCTGTTCATCCTCTGCAGTAGCACTTGACGCAGGCTCCTCACGGTCCGTACCGAGCAATTCCACAAGGGAGCGCAACGACGGGGCCGACACCGAGGCCTCCTTGTCGCCAGGTTGCGAATCTGCGATGGCAGCCATGGACTTAAGGACAGAAACGGGAAGGTCGCGCAAACGACGACGCAGCCATTGATCCAGGAGCGAACGCGTCAGCACAGCGTGCAGGACCGCCACATCTGACGGAATGAAGGGAGCCAGGCTCTCCAAGCGGGGCGCGTCTCCACGCTCCAGAGCCTGTTCCAGGAGCTTCGCACGTGGAAGTTCTAAGCTCGTCTCAGGAACAACGTCTAGGCCTGATTGGGTAAGTTCCGCTTTTGATGAAATCGACAAATCCTGTCGAATTTCGTCGATTTCGAGAGGCTCCTCACGATCCGTACGAAGCAATTCCTCCACAAGGAAACGCAATGACGGAGCCGACACCGAGGCTTCCATGTCGCCAGGTTGCGAATCTGCGATGGCAGCCATGGACTCAAGGACAGAAACGGGAAGGTCGAGTAATCGACGACGCAGCCGTTGATCCTGGCGCGAACGCATCAGTACAGCGTGCAGGACAACTACATCTGACAGAACGAAGGGAGCCAGGCTCTCCAAGCGCACGGCGTCCCCACGTTCCAGAGCCAGTTCCAGGAGTTGCCCCCGCGGGAGCTCCAAACCGGCATCAGTGGCAGCGTCTAGGTCTGGACCGACTACTTCCCTATCCGATGAATTCGACAGTTCCTGTCGAATTTCGTCTACTTCGATCGCATCCCCGCCAAGCGATGCGAAATCCGTCTGATCATCCTCTGTAGTAACACTTGACACAGGCTCATCTCGGTCCGTACCGAGCAATTCCTCCACAAGGAAACGCAGTGACGGGGCCGACACCGAGGCTTCCATGTCGCCAGGCTGCGAAGCTGCGACAGCAGTCATGGACTCAAGGATCGAAGCGGGAAGTTCGCGCAGTCGACGACGCAGCCGTTGATCCAGGCGAGACCGCACAAGCACTGCGCGCAGAACAACCACATCTGATGAAACGAAGGGAGCCAGGCTCTCCAAACGCGGTGCGTCACCACGTTCCAGAGCAAGCTCTAGAAGCTGCCTACGTGGAAGATCCAAACTCGCCCCAGGAACAGCGTCTATGCCAGCTTCAGCTAGTGCCGTATCCGATGAATCCGACAGTTCCTGTCGAAGTTCGTCGGCTTTGGTCGCATCCCCACCAAGCGAAACAAAACCCGTCAACTCCTTCTCAAGAGAGACCACTGCATCAACGGCTGCGGACCCATCCTCCTCTGCATTTGCTCTTGAGGCTGGCTCCTCTCGATCTCCCCGAAGCAATTCCTCCATAAGGGAGCGCAGCGACAGATCCGACACAGAGGTTTCCACGTCACCAGATTGCGAAGCTGCGACTGCAGCCATGGACTCTAGGATAGAAGCGGGAAGGCCGCGCAATCGACGCCGCAAGGGCAGTTCCAAGCACGAACGCATCAATATTGCGCGGAGAACAGCTGCATCCGAAGGGATGAAGGGAATCAAACTCTCCAAACGCGCCGCATCACCACGTGCGAGGGCCTGTTCCAGGAACTGCCCACGCGAAAGCTCTAAACCCGCCTCAGTAGCAGCAGCGTCAATACCTGATTCGGCTAGCTCAACTTCCGATGACTTCGACAATTTCTGACCGATTTTATCGACCTCGATCGTATCCCCGCCAAGCGATGCAATACCCGCCAAGTCCTCCTGAACAGGGATCCCTGAGCCATCGATAGTGAGTCCATTGACATCCGCACTCGCAGCAGAATCGGATATGCCGCGATCAGCCCAAAGCAATCCTCCCAGGGAACGAACGGACTGAAGTAACGCAGAGGCCCCTGAATCTCCAGGTACCAAGGCCATAACTGAGGCCATGGAAGCAAGAATTGAAGTAGGAAGCTCACGCAAACAACGACGTAAGCACTGATCCAAGCGTGAACGCATCAGCACTGCGTGCAGGACCGTTACATCTGATAAGACGAAAGGAGCCAGGCTTTCCAAACGCACTGCGTCACCACGTTCCAGAGCCTGTTCAAGGAGTTGCTCACGTGGGAGTACTAAGATCGTCTCAGGAACAGCGTCTAGGTCTGGATCAACCAGTGCCGCATCCGATGAAGTCGACAGTTTCTTCCGAATTTCTTCGGGTTCGAGAGACTCTTCACGTTCCGCACCGAGCAATTCCTCCACAAGGAAGCACAATGACGGAGCTGACACAGAGGTTTCCGCATCGCCAGATTGCGAAGCTGCGATGGCAGCCATGGACTCAAGGATCGAAGCGGGAAGGTCGCGCAGTCGACGACGCAACCGTTGATCCTGGCGAGACCGCACAAGCACTGCGTACAGAACAACCATATCCGAAGGAATGAAGGGAACCAGACTCTCCAAGCGGGGCGCATCACCACATTCCAAAGCCAGCTCCAGGAGCTGCGTTCGCGAGAACACCAATCCAGCATCGGAATCCACTTCAAGATCGATCCAATTCGATGCGGCAGTGCTTGACGACTCTAGGCTGTCCACTCCCCCGTCGCCTTCCACGTCTGCGGCGGAGCACAGCAATGCATCCTGTATCCGCGCATTTGGAATGGCCACCGGACCGTTGTCGTCCCTAGACACCGAAGAACAATCCAGATCGATACCGGTTGCTTCGGCATCAATGCCCAGCGAGGCATCCCAGGAACCGATGGAGGATGAAATGACAGGATTTGTCATAGTCTCCATGGCATCATGTCCGAGGATCGCGCCATCCGCATTCGCAGGGGAAAGACGTTCCTGCAGTCGAGCCCAAGGAAGGCCCAATGCAGCCTCGATCCTGGAGCGCCAGGCATCGTCCATGCGGCAGACATCCAGGGCCGCATCCAACAGGATCTCCCAAAGCGATTCAAGGACCGTTGGAGAAAAGATTCCCAACTTGCCTTGATCGAGCAGATCCACTAGGCCGGTGACATGGTCCAAGACCGCGTCTTTCCGACTGGCCACCAAGGCCATCAGCTCCCCTTGATCAAGCAAACGTGCCAATTCGCGACTGGAGAGGCGCTCCCTCAAGACCGTCCACGCCTGTTGTGAAGACTGTTCCGGGACGTAAGCACGGATGCGCCGCATCAGCTCCGGTTCCAGCGCGCGCACCAGACGTTCCCCCAGATCGCGGCTAAGGTCCGCTTCCGAGATCGTCCCCAGATCGATCTCCAGGGAATCGATCCGATACACACCCTCCGTGGGAAGGCAGGAGGCCAACCGATGATCCAGCGCATCCAGGATTCCGGTGTCGATCGTGGAACGGATCAATTCCAGCACACGCCGTTCCTGGGATGTCGATGCACATTCCAGCTCCAGCTCCATCGTTCCTATGCGCAGGTTCCGGGTCATGACACGGCCTGCTCCCGATTCAGGCAATCGTGCAGGAACTCACGTAGACGCAACGCTTCGCGATCCAGCTCCGTCGCATCTCCCTTCCCTTCCAGGAAGGCGCATAGCAGTTGCCGCCAATTCGCCTGAAGCTCCTCGAACTCGCGCAGACGTTCAAGGTCTAGCCAGTGAATCTCAAACGACAGGTGGGCAGGGAAATTCCTCCCGATGGTCCGTCGCGCCAGCCTTCGGAATTCCGGGTTTCTCCCCCTGCTGTTCCATGACGGCAGGACAACGCTGACACGATGGCTGCAGAAATCCGTTTCCTTCGAGCTCGGAGTCCGACCTCGGGAACGCAGCAAGACATGCTCCACCACATGCATGACCTCGCAGGAGCGTTCCAGATCCTGCAGAGCCAGACAGAATCGCTCCGCACCCAAGGCGGCCCTCGCCCGGTCCGGGAAGGCCGCCACTCGAACTGCGGGATGGTGCGGGGTCTCCTGGAACAGCAACAGGACATCCTCATCTCTCGACAGCAGTCGATAATTCCCAAGATCACCGCCGCAGCGCACCATGCCCATGGCAAGATCGCAACGTTCCAGCCGCAAAGGGTGGATCTCATCCTCAGAGGGCTCGATGGGCTCAAGGCCGGGGTGGGTCGAAGGAAAGTGCTCGACCAGTCGAAGGAACTTCTCGTCTTCCAACGGAACAAGCCCCAGGCGATCCAGCACAGCAGTCGCTCTCCCCTGCCCTCGCAAGCCTAAGAGCAAGGAGATCCGACGCAGCCAGACGGCGCTGCTGCCGGCGTCCAGGAGATCGCTTGCCCCCATGCGGTCTCGGCCCAGGAGCGGAAGCTCCCGCAGGAAGGCCAGACGGACCTGGACGGACTCTTCGAGGGGATCGCGTCCGTTGCTTCGGACAGATTCTGTCCATTCCGGAAATTGCTCGCCGAACGTCCCCAGGAGATGGTCCAGCACGGCCAGACGACGCCGGAAGAAGTCTTCATCCCTAAGGTCGATGGCCCGCAAGGCCGAGGCAGGGTTGCTCGGGAGATAGAGCTCATCGATGCGCGGTATGTCTTCCTTGTCCAGCGGACGGATGCCGCGCATCGTTGTCGTGTCGTTCAGGGAAAAGGTCCGGGAAAGACCTGAGACCGCAGCTTGGAAATCTGCCATGGCCTGTTCGAAGGGAAACAGGTATCCCTTGAGCTGCAAGGCCTGCATCCGCCGTTCCAGGGCATGGGAGTTCGGCACCCCGGCCTTTCCCACCCCGTAGCATCCGGGAAGCTCCTTCTGGATCGAGGTGTAGGTGGAAAGGTCGCGATGGCGACCTGAGGCTACGGGCAACAGGGCATCCCTGGGTCCAGGGATGCGAAAGACGTTCATCTCGAACTCGCTGCGATGCACCCGCAGACGCACCTCTTCGAGGAAGTCGGCATCGCGATCCTGCGCCTGGGATCTCGGACCGCTCAGCCTCAGGATCGAAAGGTCGGAGACGCCGGGAAGCTGCAGGACCGGCAAGGAATCTTCCTGCTCTCCGAAGAACTCCGTCTTCAAGCACTTCCCATCCTCGTCATACAGCTCCAGGCGATCCACTTGCCTGACTCCCGCCAGCAGCTCCACCGTGCGAGCCAAGTCCGTTGGGGACGGGACTCTCCGGACCCGTTCGAACTCCTTGTCGGAAATTCGTCCGGCGTCCAGGAACGGACCCGAAAGCACCTCGTCGATGCTCTTGCCTCGGGCCAGGGCATCCTGGTGCCGTTCGATGCACACGCCGGCGGAAAGCTCACGCCTGACCGTTGCGAACACCTCGGCATAGACCTGCGCCACGGGACGGGTCCCGTCAATTTCGATCTCGCCATGGAGATGGCAGACCCTGCGCCGAGATACCAGGATCACCTCGAAGTCCTCACCCAAGTTGCGATGGGCATGGCAAAGGCGCATGGCCTGCGCCCGGACATCCTCCTCCGAAGTCTGCGGATCCAGCTGCAATCGGACCTCGTATAGCCCCGGAAGCGCCTTTGCCCGCGCTTGCAGGCGAGCATCCTCAAGCTTGGGGATAGCCCCCAGCAGCAGTCGGGCGTAATCCATCGCAGTGACCGGACGGCAAGGAAACACCTCTTCCGGAGCAAAGAGCGCCAATGCGCGAAAGTCGATCCTCCCATCTGCACCGGTGAGGTGATCGCGAATGTCGAAGGCGGTGAAGTAAGCCAGCTCGCTCAGGGCATAGCAAAGCTGTTCGAGCAGAGTGATTCCTGGATCATGCAGGGCATGGTCGGTCCATAGGGCACCTGACAGGTCCCGGATCCGCTCCAGCCCTTCGCGCCGCAGCGTCTCGAGATCGAATCCCGAGAGATCAGTCCAGGAATCGCCGCTCAACGAAGCGCACCTCCCTCGGCATCCCGATCCTCGATCAGTTGGCGACGCAGCGAGGTGATCAGGACATGCACTCGCGCGTAAGGCAACTCACCCAACGCCTCGAGGCACGTCGCAAGCTCCAGCGCCGTCAATTCCACGACAAATTCTGTCCCGACCGCCTCCTTGCGGGCGATCTGGATCCTGGCGATCAGGGAAAACACCCGTTTGTAGGCAAGCGATCCCAGCGCATCCTCAAGCAAGCATCCCTGCTCCTCCAAGAGAGAAAGCTCGCAGCGCGCCGTCATGCAGAAGGCCCCTTGCCAAGACTGGCCTCCATCAAGGGATCGAACCACAGGCGTGTCAGATGGCAATTCACGCTCCTGTCCCCTCCGTAAGCCGGGTCTGCACGCATCTCCAGCCGGTAGGCAAAGCGCCCTTCCTCCGGAACGCCGCTCCAGCGCAGCTCGATCCGACTAGATCGCCCGCCGAACCAGGAGTGGCGGGCATCGATGACCCCGTTGCGACTGCCGAAAGCATTGAGCACCACGGCATGCACCAAGGCATAGCGACCCACGCTATCCTCCGCTCCGATGCCGGCCACCAACTCGAAGGCATTGCACCCGGTCAGGACACCGGTGAGATCGTGCCACTGGCCATCGGCCGGAACCGGTTTGCGCTCCTGCCCCATGCGTCCATGGGCAGCCACCACTCCGGCCACGTCCAGCTCGCAACGAGGATTCGCAACGTCGATGCCGACCCCCACGCGCAATCGTCCCGTAGAAGGTTCACTGCACGTGGAGACGGTAAGAGCGCATCGATCCAATTTTTGAAGTCCCGGCGTGTTCAGGTGCAGCCGACTGAGAAGGGCTTCCTCCTCGTCCTGCTGCTCCTGGAGTTCGAGGAACCAGCGAGGCGCTTCCACGGCCAGGTCCTCGTAAAAGCTCATAAGCTTGCCACGGTTTTTCAGCTGGGTGATCTGGACCCCGTCCTCGGGTGTGCGATCGAAACCTTCCTCGAGCATATTGAGCATCGAGTCCACCAGGTCCGCGAAATCCTCCTCGCTGGGCATGCGCCCCCGGCGGAATCGCTCCTTCAGCTGTTCGCGGTTCTTTTTTCCCATGCGTCCTCCGTAGACGAGACAATGAAGGTGGAGCCTACGATCAGCTCACCCAATCCGACGGCCAACGGACCCAAGGAAGGATCGGCATTTTCAAAGCGCAGGCACTGCCGGGCCGCCGGATGGATCAGGCTCCAGGGGTGGCGAGGATGCAGGCTTGCCCCAGCCCTGAAGGACTGCCTGGCCGTATCGAGCAAGGAGTGCCGCCCATTTCCTTCCCGAGACATCCTCAGGAAGGAAAAGGACTGGATATCCTGCACGAAGGCGAAACTGCGCAGGAAGGTCTCCACATCGCGCTGCCGCAAGTGCCAACCGAAATGGCACTCGTTTCCCCCTGGGCACCAGGGGAAGAGGAATTCGCGCAATCTACGAACCAACGTTTCCTCACGCCGCTCGCCATGATGGTCCTCGTCGAGCCGAAGCGTGCAGCGCACCGTCACCTCGTCGTACCCCGGGTTGGCCACCTCAATGGAGGCAAAGGCCGAAGCGCGAGCGCGCAGGAACTCCTCGATCTCCCGGATCTGCATCCCGGTGAGTCTGGCTGGAACGCCATCGATCTCGGCCCGTGAGGGCAGGGGGACCACCAGGATCCGCCCAGGCTGGCGCTGGTCGGGATGCAACAGGCTCAAGCCTGGAAAGGCCTTGACCTTGCCGATCTCGGGAAACTCCTGCAGGACCAGTTCCTCGCAGTCCTGGACCGAGAGGGCTCTGCCCTTGTGCCGCAGGCGTTCTGCCGTCCGGGTGCGCCAATCGAGATCCTCCTCGCGCAGCTTCCCTCCGCAGGTCGGTCCGATCTGCCGAACGGCACCGATCCCCGCAATGGCGCGACGAAGTCCCGTGATCGTTCCTTCGGGCAATGAGGCCTGATCCCGTTCCTGTGCCGCATCCGCAGGGGTCCAGACCACTTCCACGGCCTGGGCGTGGACGCCGAACAGGCTGGCCAAGGGACGAGGATCGCGGGTCTCGATGCGCAGCCAGTAGAGCCCGCTAGGCATGAGCGGATGGTCGCACACCCAATCCTTCGGCAACCGCAACGTCACGATGCCCGAGGTCATGAAGCCCTCGGTGCCATCGCAAAGCACCGCCTTCTCCTCCAGCGGTTCCCAGCCATTGCTCCCCATGTAGGACCATTTTGGCCGGGAATTCCCATGCCGCAACGACGGTTCGGAATCACGATCGAGACGGAAGCACAAGGTGAGCGTGTCCGAGATCGCGCGGGCTCGGATGCCCACCATCAGGCTGGCCTGGAAATCGAAGCTTGGAAGCAAGGGCATCCGCACGCACTCGCCCATGCCTTGCCTCTGCCATCCCGTCGGATGAAGGTGGAAGAACGCTCCGTCATCATCCCCTGGCCGCAGCACGGAGCTGGCCCCATAGTCGACAAGGATGGAAGCGACCTTGGGCGTGATGGGAGGATGAGGCAGAGGACGGTGCAAGCGCTCGATCTTGTGCCGTGCATTGTGCATCAGAGTCGAGGAGAGCAGCGCAGGATGCTCCTGGTGACCGAATGCCCCTTCCGGCCCGGCCAAGGCGAAGCGGAAGAAGCCATCGCGACTGCTCGGGACGAAATCAAAGACCTCGCCGAGCGACTCCCCCATCGCCGGGTGAGCCATGGCCACGACGTTCGCGCATCCGATGCGCGAGACGGGATGGATCCCCAGGGGCGCGCCGGAGCGCTCGGCCGGCCTGAAAAGAGAGAGCCTTCCGGACGCTCCGCTGGAAACCCACTGGCCATCGGCAAGCACCGACACGTCCAGTTGAAAATCCGGCAGCGACGGAATCGTCTGGTACCCGGCATACCAGGCCTCCATGGAAGGAGCCGAAGGTAATCCTCCCCACTCCAGCGCGACCGTGAAGCTGTTCAGGTTCTTCACTGCGGCTTCGGCGCACCCGACGACCAGGTATGATCCGACTTCGGGGAGAGGACCGAAGGGCTGAAACGGTGCCAGCGTGGACAACCGAGCGATCTGATTGTGCACCACCAGGTCCCGACAACCTTCCACCTGGACATCCAAGCCGATGCCCGTGAGATCGAGACCTTTCAACTGGTCGTAGCCGTACTGCGACTGGTCT
>Ga0302215_10000687_pt1 | contig 24798 bp, 17 predicted proteins | sample II_Fen_N3_1_FD_194580 | JGI IMG/M metagenome (GOLD analysis project Ga0302215, IMG submission 194580) | Peat permafrost microbial communities from Stordalen Mire near Abisko, Sweden - II_Fen_N3_1 | ecosystem: Environmental > Terrestrial > Soil > Wetlands > Permafrost | place: Sweden: Abisko... | reverse complement strand
TTAATAAATGATATTTCCTTTTTATTCAAACGGACTGCAAATATATTGCTTTTATTCTGATTAAAAAACAATTGCGGTCTTTTTTTTTTCAACTAAGTTGAATTTTTCATTTTATTGCACCTTTTCCCAGCAAGAATTTCTTCATTTCGGGGATACTTAAATTTTTCCCTACAATTTTGCCTGTTTTATCAATCAGGACGGTACTTGGAATAGAATTTACCGCATAGGCTCTCGATCCTTCACATTTCCATCCCTTTAAATCGGAAACCAGTTTCCATGTTATTTTGTGTACAGCAACAGTACTTTCCCATGCTTCTTTATTATCATCGAGCGACACGCCTAATATATCCAGTTTTGAACCTTTATAGTCGGTATAAAATTTTTGCAACTCCGGTAAAAACTGCATACATGGTCCACACCAGGAAGCCCAGAAATCTACTAATACAAAATCAGTTTTACCAACCAGATCCGATAATGCGATGGAATCTCCATTAATTCCGGGGAGTTTAAAATCTGTGTAATGTTCTCCAACAGCAACTTTCTTTTCAACATCCATATCTGCAATTATTTCCTGTATTCGTTTTATGTTTTTTGTTTCGGAGTTCATTAATTTCACTAAAGCTTCTTTTTCTAAAAGAGTAAGCCCATAAAATGAATTCATAAATACATGAGTTCCTACTAGTGTATTGACCTGATCAGTTGCGAACTTTTTATCAATACTTACTTCTTCCTGATTTAATTTTTCCACTTCTTTTGAAAGCAACATTTCTTGTTCGGGAGTCTTAACAGTATCTTTATGCGTAGAATAAAAAGCTTCTGATTTTTTGTTGAACGCATTTTTTTCATCCTGATAAACCTGAAGCAAATCATTTTGTTTTGTCCCTTTTATAGTCATAAATCCGGTAGTATCGATGGATGCAGTGATATTACCGTTTTCAAGTACAAAAGCCTGGCGCACTTTATTCGATGCAGGATATTCATAAACCAGATAAACCATTTTAGCAGTATCGCTGATTCCTTTAAAAGCAAAATTCTGATTTACAATTACTGTACTGTCAATTGTCTTCCATTCACGGTTAATCCTTTCTTTAATTAAAATAGTTTTTCCATTCAGACTTTTTGAATCAACTGAACCATGAATTGTAAAAGTTGAATTCTTACAGGAATAGGAACAAAGCACGATTAATATGAATAATCCGATTTTTTTCATATAATTATTAATGTTTAAATGAATTGGATGTTGCAGGTAAAGTTCAAGACCTTACCTTTGTCTGCAAAGGTGCTAATAAATATTATAATTCACAATACCTCATATACGGTATTTTATACACTTCTTCCTGAATATGAATTCTATCGATTCTTTTAAATACATTTCTCATAAATTAACCGGGTGGTACATAAACAATAAGCGGGATCTACCCTGGAGAGACATTTCCGATCCTTATCGTATATGGATATCGGAAATAATACTTCAACAGACCAGGGTTAACCAGGGTCTGAGTTATTATAACCGTTTTATTGAACGTTTTCCAAATGTTTCAACACTTTCTGAGGCCAATGAAGATGAAGTGTTGAAGCATTGGCAGGGATTAGGATATTATACCAGAGCCAGGAATTTGCACAAGGCTGCTCAACAAATCATGAGTGATTTTAATGGCACTTTCCCTTCTTCTCATTCAGGTATCTTACAACTTTCTGGCATTGGTGTTTATACTGCAGCTGCAATCAGTTCATTTGCATATAATGAACCTTACGCTGTGGTGGATGGAAATGTTTATCGTGTATTATCCAGATTATTTGGTATTCAGACTCCGATAGACAGCAGTGCAGGAAAAAAGGAATTTTCTAACCTGGCACAAAATCTGCTTTCGAAAACACAACCCGGAATTCATAATCAGGCTCTGATGGAATTCGGTGCTTTACAATGTGTTCCGGTTAGTCCCGATTGCGGAAACTGTCCTTTACAATCAGTCTGTATGGCATTTGACATGAACATTGTTACATTTTTACCTGTAAAATCTAAAAAAATAAAATCAACAAATCGATATTTTAATTACCTGTACATTCAATATCAGGGGATTACTTTTTTACAAAAACGGGTAGCAAATGATGTATGGAAAAATTTATTTGAATTTCCATTAATTGAATCAGATCATTTAATAAGCACTTCAGAATTGACAGATAATGATATTTTCAAATCACTGATGGTTGGAATTGACGAGGTGGATATCCATAAAACAACAAACCCGATGAAACATATACTGAGTCACCGGGTTATTTTTGCACAATTTATTTCGATTACTATTTCAAATCAGAATGATGCATTAAAACAGTTTATTCAAATACCATTAAAAGAAATTGACCGCTTTGCTGTTTCCAGATTAATGGAATTATTTCTTGAAAAAGGGATAATCTGACTTTATTTAACAAACAAATATTTTGTTGCAAGTTTTTCCAATGCGTCATATTCCTGATAACCCAATTCTTTTTTGAAACTTGTTTTATTTCCGATAAAAACAATAGTGGGCATCGCATTTACATTAAACTGTTGAGCCAGCAAAGGTTCTTTATCAACATCTATCTTGTAAATAATAAGTTTTCCTTTGTATTTATTCTGTAATGCCTGAAGATGAGGTGCCAACAATTTACACGGGCCACACCAGGTTGCATGAAAATCGAGTATAATTGGCAATGAACCTAATCGGTTGAATGATTTATCCTTATCAAAATTCCACACTTTTTGTTTGAAATCCTGCAGACTCAAATCCGTTATTTCAACATTCTTTTTCTGTTGCGCCAATGCAGTTGAACTGACAATGAAGAATAAGAGTAACATTTGAAGTATTCTTTTCATTTCTGGTTTATTATTAGTTGTTTTTTTTTATTGAATAACGATTTCAAATCGCTTTTGATTTTTACAAGTATTTATTTTAACTTTGTTTTCGTTAAAAGCTGATTTTTCAAAAACAAAAATTTTAAAATCAATAAATTTTACATTCAAAAAGAAGTAATCAGTTTTTATTATTTCTGAGCAAGTTTAATTCTGCCAATTATCGCATGAGCTTTTTTAATTTCTTTCTGAAGTTTTATTACGTCGGTTTTTACAATCCATAAATGATATGATTCTGTAATTGCTTTTTTATCCGAATCAGCTAAGTAGTAACTATAATTCTTTTTCCCATGAAGAATTACTTTAATCTGCATATTTGAATATTGTGCAATAAAAGCGGCAACTGCTTTTCCTGCTTCGTTTTTAAAAGTAACAACTTCCCAGCGTTGACCACCATCTGTAAAACTATGATAATTAGGATCTGAAGTAACGGTGGTGTCAGTATGGGCAAATAAATCTTTTGCTAATACTTCGACAGTTACATGCTCAAGTTTAATTCCGCAATAATTACTTATCAGATAGAAATCACCATTTCCGTCGACATAACCTTTTAAATATATTCGTGCTGAATTGCTTTCCGTTTTTTGGGTTTTATAAATATAATTCCCTGTTTCCTGATAAACTTTATCCTTTTCAAATCTAAAATTCTTTTGGATTGAATCAGCTTCATGTTGTTTATAGGGTAGTATACTATCGCAATAAGCAAGTGTTCTTGAACTTTCCCTACGTAATATGGTATCTTCAAAAGCCACAGCAATCCTACGCTTGTTGACTAATCTTGGAAACAGTAAATGGAAACTGTCGATTTCAATTTTAGCTGCATTTAATGAATTTTTACTAATAAGTTGTTCGATGTGCTTAAGTCGAATATCCGCTTGTTTTTCAAGTTTCTTTCTTGAATTACAGGAAATGAATAAAGTAAAGATAAGCATGAAAAAAAATACCCGTTTTATATTTTTCATTATTTAAGTTCTTATAAAAAAGTTTTATTTCTTCAGAAGAAATCATCTTTTAATTTTTGTTTATCGAAACGACAAACTTAAACAAATCGTTTTATCTTCTGACATCAATTCAAAATTGAATATTTATTCTGCAAATTTAATTATTTTTTCTCAAAAGTATCATTAAAATAATTTTTAATAGAATCAATTCAATCAGGTTTTGTTTATCAAGATGAAAGTAAATTATTTTAACAGCCTTGAATTCATGAACCTGTATTGTGCTTATTAAATAATTTATCTTTTTAATAACTAAAATAATAAGTTTATTAAGTTTGCATTTTATTTATTATTTGGAAGTAATTTACATATTTTGTCTATCTTTGTTTCAAATTTTCCAAAATAACTTTTAGATGCAAAAAACGCTTGTTCAGTTAATACTCTTCATCGTGTTGATTTTACAGTTAACTTCATGTATTACAACGCACCAAATAAACTATCTTCAGCCAACAAAAAATTTTATTCCGGCCTATAAAGACACATTTTCATATAAAGACTATCGTCTAAAAGAAGGTGACCGGCTATTTGTACAGGTCTATTCATTGGATGAAAAAACGAATGTATTATTTAACGGATCAGGATCATCCAGTTCACAAATGATGTCAGGATCAGGTTCAAGCGAAAATCTCGACCTGTATACTTATCCGGTATTACCCAACGGAAGTATCGAATTTCCCATTATTGGAGAGGTAGCCGTAAAAGGCAAAACAATTCGTGAAACAAAAGTGATACTTGAAAATGCCATAAAACCGGTACTCAAAATTAACTCGGTTGATGTACGAATGATAGGGAGATCCTTCAGTATTATTGGATCCGGTAAATCCGGTAAATTCCCTTTTCCCCGTGAGAAAGTAAATATATATCAGGCTCTGGCACTGGCTGGTGATTTTGGTTTTTATGCCGATAGGAGTAGAATAAGGATCTTAAGGGTAACGGATAAAGGCAATCAAATTAAAACTTTTGATGCCAGAAGTATTGATATTATTAATTCTGAATTTTATTATTTAGAACCTGATGATGTGATTTTTCTTCAGCCTATGAAAGAACAATTCTTTGGCGTCAGTACTTTTTGGATGGCTGTATCAACAATCGTAACTACGTATTCTTTTGGAGTAATAATTTATAAAACCTTTTTTTAAAAGGAATCATGCATTTAAAGCATATATATTTATTAATTACTCGTATAAACTCTTGGATTTTAATATTTATGAAAAACAAAATTCATATATCCATATTATTTTTGACCCTGTTTTCTCTCACATCGTGTTATAATTATAAAAATTTACAATTATTACAAGATAAGAATAAAACGTTACCGACCTATGGGACATCAAATTATATCGATTACCGGATACAGGTAAACGATGAAATTATTTACAGGCTTATAACTTCGGATGAAACTATTTCAAAAATTATTTCTTCTCAATCTTCATCATCGGGACAGAATCAGTCATCTTATCGGGTTTATACTGATAGTACCATTGATTTGCCTTTTATCTCACACATTCCGGTAGCAGGTCTTACTTTGAATGAAGCTTCTAAAGTTATTGAACAACGATTTAAAGAACTCATTCCTGATGCTGTAATTAAATTAAGTCTTTCAAACAAAACATTTACAATTTTCGGAGATGCCGGGTCCGGAATATTCCCTATTTACAAAGAGAAACTAACTATTTTCCAGGCTCTTTCGATGTCTGGCGACTTTAATGAAACAAGTGATCGAAAACATATCCGTATCATCAGAGATACCGGCAATGGAACTCAGGTACTTGATTTTGATATACGTCCTAAAAGCATTATAGATTCGAAATATTATTATATTTATCCGAATGATATTATCTACGTACAACGAGAATTTTCAAGTTTTTATAAGGTGAATAGTTATTCAGCCTTACTGGGTGTCATTACATTTTCACTATCATTACTGTTTAGTGTATTGAATTACACTAAATAACAATATCTCAATTATCAAACATTAAACGCGTCATACTAATGGAACAAAATAATATCGAAAAACAATTTAATGATGACGAAGAATCCGGTTTTGATATTATGGAGTGGATTTTATATTTCCTTCACTTCTGGTATTTGTTTATTATAGGAATCATTGTATCCTTAGGACTGGCATATCTCGAAAACAGATCATGGTTACCTTCAGTTCAAACTGCAGGTACTGTAATGATCGAGGAGAACAGGGCAGGCGCTAATAGCACACAGGCCCTTATGCAGGGATTCGGGGTTCAGTCTGGTTTTAAGAACGTCACAAATCAGGTAATCATGCTTCGGTCCTACGATCTTGTTTGTAAAGTAGTAGACAGTATCCCTTTTTTGAAAGTTGATTATATTTCGAAAGGACCATTTATAACCCGTAATTTATATAGGACATCTCCAATTTTTATTCAATCGGATTATATTTCTCCCGAAGCATACAACATCCTCTTTAAAATTAAATTACGCTCAAATGGAACTTATACAATTACTGCCGATAACAGCAAACAATACAGCAATATAAATATTGAAGGAAGATTTGGCCAACCGGTACAACACAATTTATTTTTTATTACAGTCAACAATGTCAACAATTACCTTGTAAATACGGATATATTTTTTCGTTTTCGATCAAGGGAATCATTGGTTTCCGATTTTTCGCAACGTCTGAACTTCGGATATGTGGAAGAAGGATCCTCTGTGTTAAACATTTCGTTAGTCAGCGAGACACCCGATCGGGATATAGATTTTATAAACAGATTGTGTGAAACGTTTCTTGCAGATAACCTGGACAGAAAAAATGATGTAGCCAATAAAACGATAAATTTTATTGATAATCAATTAGGTGTAGTCTCTAAAAATCTGGCCATTTCTGAAGGTGATATGACTAACTTCAGGCAATCCAATAAAATTGTGGATGTTTCAAGTCATACCAGTGAATTGCTTGGTAAAGCAGCAAAATTCGATGCTCAACAAGCTGAGCTTAAACTTCGTGAAACCTATCTGGATTACTTATCAAAATACCTGCGTACCAATCTGGCTGATGGTGCTATCATTGCTCCTTCCAGTTTAGGACTGAGTGAACCCATGTTAATGACTTTTGTTCAACAGATCAACGAATTGAACGTACAACGATCGGAGGCGACAGAATTAAATCCCTATTATGCAAAATATACTAAGCAAATAGAGACGGCTAAGTTGACCGTATTGGAAGTGATAAAAAGTATGAGGGCATCACTCAATATAGAGAAAAATGATTTCAATAAACGATTAGCAGTAGTCAATAAAGAGATTGAAGAGCTTCCAAAGAAAGAACTGGAAATGATTTCCATTGAAAGGAAATATAAAATGGATGACAATTATTACACCTTTTTTCTTCAAAAAAGAGCTGAATCTGAAATTTTAAAAGCATCAAACACTCCTGACAACAATATTTTGGATAAAGCCCGCGTTATAACAACTACCAATACGGGGAAAAGGTCAAAAACGATTCTCGTATTTTTACTTTTTGGGATTTTAATTCCTACCGTTATTGTTGTTATCATTGAACTTTTAAACAATACCATCCGTTCCAGCAAAGATGTTGAAAAGAATTCATCATTCCCGTTAATTGGAGCAATACGACATACAAAAAGTTCAGATCCATTGCTGGTTTCAAAGAATCCACGTTCAGCATTCACCGAAATGTTCCGCGTTATCCGTACAAGGGTAGAATTCATAGTTCAACGGAAAACGAATATTATGATAATGTCAACTTCCACAGAATCAGGGGATGGGAAAACTTATTTTTCCATAAATCTTGCAGCTGTCTATTCCATGGCCAGCAAGAAAACAATACTTGTGGATATGGATATTCGAAAACCAAGTATAAATCAGAAGTTTAACATTGTACAACCAATGGGGGTTACCAACTACCTGGTTAATCAGTGTTCGCTTGATGATATTATTTTACATCTTCCAAAAGTTGATTTTGACATACTGCCAGCCGGCTCGATTCCTCCTAATCCGGGAGAACTGATTCGTTCGGATAAATTATCAGTAATGTTTGAAGAATTACGGAAAAGGTATGATTATATCATAGTGGATTCAAGTCCTATAGGAATGGTAACCGATGCCTATTCTTTAGCTCACCTTTCAGATGTAAATCTATTTGTTGTTCGTAATGCGAAAACAAACAAAACGTTCTTTAAAAAACTTTGTGCACAATTGAAAGCAGATAATTTGCCCCATATGTACTCGATTTTAAATGATATAGTAGATGATGGCAGCAGGTATTCTAATTACAAACTTTATAAATATGCCTATCTGATTGGGAATAGTTATGGGTATGGATATAGTTCAAAAAAGAAAAGAGGAGAAGCTGAAAAGTATTTCCATTATTATGAAGATGATACAGAGATTTAAATAATAATAAAAAAAAATAAACAATTTCAGATAGAATGGCATTATAACAACAAACATTTTATTTTAAACAATATAAAAATATGAAAAAAGTAGCTCTTATTACCGGAATAACCGGGCAGGATGGTGCCTATTTAGCTGAATTACTCTTAAAAAAAGGGTACATTGTACACGGGTTGAAACGACGTTCATCTATGTTTAATACTGAAAGGATTGACCACTTATATCAAGATCCGCATGTCAACAATCGTAATTTATTATTACATTACGGAGATATGACAGATTCAATGAATCTAACCCGTATTATTCAGGAAACACAACCGGATGAGATTTATAATCTTGCAGCTATGAGCCATGTAAAAGTAAGTTTCGATACACCCGAATACACTGCAAATGCTGACGGTATTGGGACGTTGAGATTACTCGAAGCAGTAAGGCTTCTTAATTTATCCCATAAAACCAGAATTTATCAGGCATCTACTTCCGAATTATACGGAATGGTGCAGGAAGTTCCTCAAAAAGAAACTACTCCTTTTTATCCCAGATCGCCCTATGCTGTAGCTAAAATGTATGCTTACTGGATAACGGTTAACTATCGCGAAGCATACGGAATGCATGCAAGTAACGGAATTTTATTTAATCATGAATCCCCGCTGCGTGGTGAAACTTTTGTAACCCGGAAAATAACCCGTGCTGCTTCACGTATTGCTATGGGAATGCAAAGCAAATTATTCCTTGGGAATCTTTCATCCAAACGCGATTGGGGTCATGCAAAAGATTATGTACGTGCCATGTATTTAATTTTACAACAGGACACTCCCGATGATTATGTGATTGCTACCGGTATAACGACTGAAGTTCGTGAGTTTGTCCGAATGGCTTTTGGTGAAATTGGGCTCATCATTGCCTTTAAAGGTGAAGGAAAAGATGAAAAGGGTTATATTGACAGCATTGATGAAGTAAAATTCACCGAATGGGTTGGAGCCGATTTTCTTGATATTGTTCGTGCCATTAAAGAGCCGGTCATCGAAGTTGATGCCAATTATTTCCGTCCAACCGAAGTTGATCTTTTAATTGGAGATGCAACAAAATCGCGGACTAAACTCAACTGGATTCCTGAATATGATTTGAAAGCATTAGTGGAAGATATGATGCGTTCTGATGTAAAACTTATGAAAAAAGAAACTTATCTCAAAGAGGGTGGTTTCAAAGTACTTAATTATTTCGAATAAATAAATTATTAATTGGATAATGGATAAAAATTCTAAAATATATATTGCAGGCCATAATGGTATGGTTGGATCAGCAATAAAAAGAAATCTCGAATCAAAAGGATTTACAAATTTTGTAACCCGGTCATTTGAGGAACTTAATCTACTTGACGAACAAGAAGTTGTTAAGTTTTTTGATGAAGAAAAACCTGAAATAGTAGTTCTCGCAGCTGCTAAAGTTGGAGGCATTATTGCCAATATGACTTATCGTGGTCAGTTTATATATGAAAACCTGATGATTCAAAATCATGTGATTCATCAAAGTTATGTTCATGGGGTAAAGAAACTTCTTTTTCTGGGTTCTTCATGTATATATCCAAGATTAGCGGCTCAACCTATGCATGAAGATGCTTTGCTTACCGGACTTCTTGAAACCACAAACGAACCGTATGCAATTGCTAAAATTGCAGGGATCAAAATGTGTGAAGCGTATCACGATCAGTATGGTTGTAATTTTATTTCCATTATGCCCACCAATTTATATGGACAGAATGATAATTATGATCTTGAAAAATCGCATGTATTGCCTGCATTGATCCGTAAAATGTATTTAGGGAAATGTTTAATGGAAGCTGACTGGACAAGTCTGCGCACCGATTTGAATAAACGCCCGATTGAAGGAGTGAATGGTTCGTTCAGTGATGATGTCATACTACAGGTGTTGAAAAAGTATGGTATCTCCGAATCAAATGGCAAAGTTTCCATTACCCTCTGGGGTACCGGTTCACCAATGCGTGAATTCTTACATGTTGATGATATGGCCGATTCAAGTGTATTCCTTTTGCTGAATTATGATGCACCTGATACTACCCCATCACATGTAAATGCAGGTTGTGGCGAAGATATTACCATAAAAGAATTGTCGGAAATCGTTCGTAAGACAATTGCTTACAAAGGGAAGGTTATATGGGATAGTAGTAAACCCGATGGAACACCCCGAAAGCTTCTTGATGTATCAAAATTAAAAGGTCTAGGCTGGAAACCAAGTATTACTCTGGAAGAAGGAATTCGAAGAGTGGTAACTGTATATATGAATGAATAAATTCGCATAATTTCATATTTGTTCTTTCTTTATAAAGAATTAAATGCACAAAAAGAGACTGTCTATTAAGTAGACAGTCTCTTTTTGTGTAATAGGATGTATTGAAAACTAATCATTGATAGATTTAATCAGATTTGTTCCCATTTTATTCCCATTCAGTTCCCATTCAGTTCCCATTTGAATAAATAATTTTCGAAAAACTAACTTAATACAACCATAATACTTAGATAACACATATTTATATAAAGAAGTGTTATCTAAGTATTATCTATGTTTTATCTATGTATTATCTAAGTATTATATTCAAATGGGAACTGAATGGGAACTGAACCGGAATCAAACGCGAACCGGAGTAAAACAACAATAAAAGAATATAATGACGATTTGAAAAAAAAATCAATTCAAAATGGATAAAAATATCAATCAGAGAATATTCGCAATCAAATTAAAATAGTTGGCTTGTAAAAAAGTGTAAATGAGACTATAATTAAAACAGTGGAATTAGTTCAAATAGTGATATAAAATTAAAATGTTGTGTAAAATACTTACAGATAATTGTTTAAATTAATTTGAAAATTTAAGTAATCCCTAATATTATTCTTTTTAAGGATTTAAGACTCTAATTTTGAATTAATATACTTTGTAGATAATCGCTTTAATTTAAATTTATTTCCTTGGATAAGTATCATTTCCACAAAATAATTAAAACTATTTAAGTTCAATTAACCAGACAGTTACAAATTAGGTCTATTTATTAAATGTTAATTAAATAGCTCTGTGTAAAATAAACACACTTTTAATTTGGTAATAAAAATAATACACTTTATATTTGCAGCATAAAAACATGTTGTGTTTATGACACCATATGTGGGAAACAACCTTAAATCATACTGTAAAAATAGTTCATATCTCTGAATGTCATCGTTTAATACGATGTTCGGGTTGAATAAGTATTGTAAGAGATACCTATATACCTGATTTTAGGAATATGAAAAATAGAAATCATATGAAAATATTCCCCCCTCCATCGCAGTTTTTGTTTTGGTTTAAACCAATAAAGCAAAATAACAGCAACTCAAAAAAAATCTGTTTATTTCGTCGTTCCCTAAACGTTGAAAAAAAAATTCTAAGACTCAACCTTTATAAAAGCAATAGTAATATCACTCCTGAAGAAAATCCTACAGGTGAAACCTCTATACCGTTTCATTTGAAAAACAGACAGTCAACGCTTAAAAAACAGGTATTAAAAAAAATTCAAAATATCAAAAACAACCCTTTTCATTCTATAAAGGAATTATTCCAATATTCCTTTATACAACAATACTTGAATTCGCTTCAGCTTTAGCTGTCCGATTATCAAAAGCACAACCTTGTATATAGTTTGTTAGATATTTAGGATCGATTATTAGTTACACAAGAGGTAGTTTCTAATTATAATCAAAAATTTGAATACAGAAATTTCACAGGACTACTTTTCTTTATATCGCAATTAGAGAAGTCAACATCTGATCATAAAAGTTATTGTTTTTTTTTAATTCTTATTTTATATAGAAATATATTTAACACTATAAAACAATCCTTAAAAATCAATTATTTATGACGAATTCAACTTAGTTTAAATTCACTTCATCAGCGATGGAATTAATTATTTTTTAAAAAAGAATCACATCTAATTATTAAATTAAATCTATGAACAAAAAATCAATTCAAAGATGTAAAAACCTCGGTTTACATCAAAACAAACTATTTATTAGTTTGTTAAGCACTGTCATTTTTCTGATAGTCGGTACTTTATCGGTTTCTGCAGCAAGCCCTTTAAAAGGTACGGTTACAGATGAAAAAAGTAACGCTCCGTTAATTGGGGTAAGTGTAGTTGTCGAAGGCACATCGAATGGAACTATTACAGATTTCAATGGTAATTTTTCCATGGAAGTTCCTTCTCCAAACTCAGTAATTGTATTAACGTACGTTGGGTATATAACCCAAAAAGTCAATTTGGATGGTCAAACAATTTTAAAAGTCACCATGGCCGAAGACACTAAAAACTTAGACGAAGTAATTGTAGTTGGTTATGGTGTTCAGAAAAAGAGTTTGGTTACAGGTGCAATATCCAGCATTAAAGCCGAAGACATTGGGAAAATCAATATTTCCAGGGCCGAAGAAGCACTTCAGGGAAGAACGTCTGGTGTTCAGGTAGTTCCTGTATCAGGAGCACCGGGAGCAGGGATGAATATTCGTATCAGGGGAGTCAGCTCCAATGCCGGATCCAATCCATTGTTTATTGTAGATGGAATTAAAACAGGTGATATTAACTACCTTGACCCTGCCGATATTTCTTCCATGGAAGTATTGAAAGATGCTGCTTCGTCAGCCATTTACGGTGCAGAAGGTGGAAACGGTGTTATTATCATCACAACAAAAAAAGGGGTAGCTGGCAGAACAGTAGTCAGTTATGACTTTCAACACTCATTCACGAGTGCTGCCAATCTTCCCAAATTGATGAATACGAAACAGTATGCACAATATATGTCAGAAAAAAATGCAGATGGTAACTCTATTATACCCGGAACTATTGACCAGAATTACAATACAGACTGGTTGGGTGCATTGTTTGAAGGAGGTTATACAACAAAACACCATCTTGCAATATCCGGAGGAAACGAAAAATCAACCTATATAATTGGGCTGAATTATTTCAAAAATGATGGTATAATTGTTGGGAACAAAGATGTTTTCGAAAGATATTCCACCATGTTTAATTCGGACCATCAAATCAAAAAATGGTTGAAAGTAGGACACAACATCGATTATTCCCATTTTACCACAAAAGGCATCAATGAAAACAGTGGTGAATTCGGTGGAACAATTGGTAGTGCATTGCAATTAGATCCGACTACCCCTGTAGAATATACCGACCCTACTAAAATACCTGCATTTATAAAAGGTGAAATAGCTGCCAACTCAAATTTGATTGTCAAGGCACCGGATGGTAATCCTTATGGAATTTCACAATATGCAGCCGGTGAAATTACAAATCCTTTCGTTTCATTAGCCAATACAAACGGGGTGATCACCAATGACAAACTGTTGGGCAATATTTATATGGACATCACTCCATTTGAAGGTTTTAAATTCACTTCAAGAGTTGGTCTGGAATTTGCGATGACCAATAATCATTTCTGGAATGTGCCATTTTATTATGATGCAACAAATCAAAACAAAGCAGGTATTACTCACGACAATAACGATATTTACAACAAATGGACCTGGGAAAACTTTGCAACATACAATCATAAATTCGGCGATCACAACCTGACACTACTTGCAGGTATGTCAGCAGAAGATTATACCCACAAAACCATCAATGGCACAGGAAGTCCAATGGAACATCCAACCGACAATTATGCGCAGCTTGAATTTTCTTCTCACAAAAGCGATGTGGCAACCGGTTACACCCGTGAAATCAAAAAGTTATCGTATTTTGGTCGTCTATCTTATGATTATAAAGGCAAATATTTGTTAGGAGCTTCTTTACGCGAGGATGGTGCCGGAGCATCTCAGGTTCCAACATCGGGTCGTTGGGGTACATTTCCCGCTGCATCTGCAGGTTGGGTTGTTTCCAACGAAGATTTTTTCACAAGAGGCGTGATTACCCAGGCAAAAATCAGAGGAAGCTGGGGTCAAAACGGTAGTTTGAACTCACTGGATGACAGCCATTTATATTTATTCAATTCAGTTATAACCGGGAACTCGGGCGGACAACCTATGACCTATACATTATCTGATGGGACAGTTGTGAATGCCTATGAACCAAATGTACTCACAAATGATAAACTTAAATGGGAAACCAGTGAACAATTGGATCTTGGTATTGATTTACGTGCATTCGATGATAAAATAACTTTCACAGCCGATTATTTTGTAAAGACAACGAAAGATTTGATTATCCAGGGTATTCCATCGTATTCGAGTGGAAATACAGCTCCACAGACCAATGGTGGTGAAATCAGCAATAAAGGTTTTGAATTTGATTTAGGCCTGAGAGATAAAGTAGGTGATTTCCACTATGCGATCAATGCAAACATTTCACCCATTACAAATGAGGTTACCAAACTGGAAACTGTTTTTGGAAAACGAATTGGTGGAGCAAGTGTAGGTACAGGATGGCCAAATATGACTATGTTTGAACCTGGTTATTCAGTTTGGCATTTCTTTGGTTACAAAACTCATGGTATCGATCCAGCAACCGGGAATCCAATTTTCGTAAATGCAGCCGGCAAAGATATTAAATTATCAGAATTAACCGATAATGACAAACAGGATTTAGGCAGTGCCATTCCAAAATTCACATATGGTGGTAGCATTCAGCTCGATTATAAGAATTTTGATTTCGGATTAACGCTGAACGGTTCTGCAGGCAACAAAGTGGCACTGGCATGGGTCAGGACAGACAAATTAGCTGCCAACCGACCAGCTTATTTCTTTGATGGCCGATGGACAAAAGCCGGAGATGTTGTTTCGAAACCAAGTGCAAATCCTGATTCCAGGACTTATCAAAGTGATCAGTATATCTTTGACGGTTCATTCCTGAGAATCCAAACTATACAGTTGGGGTATTCAGTTCCGCAAAGTCTACTAAAAGCAGCATTAATCAAATCGCTTCGTGTGTATGTATCGCTTGATAACTTCTTTACATTTACATCCTATCCCGGAATGGATCCACAACCAACAATTGCAAACAATACTCCCAACAATTCGGGCGTTGACCGTGGTACGTATCCTAAGGCTAAAGATGTAATGCTTGGAGCCTCAATCAACTTTTAATCAACTAAAATTAAAAAATCATGAAGACAAAATTTTATAAAAAATTCATAACGGCATTGGTATCCTTGTTATTCCTTGCCGGATGCTCATCGAATTTCCTCGATATACAGCAACCAGGAGTGACGAAAGTTATTGACTTTTACAAAACCGATGCAGACGCAACAGGTGCAATCATGGGATGTTATAACATGATGAGGGCCATGAACGCCAGTGTTTGGACCAGCTTTTGGATGACAAAAGAGTCTTTATCAGACGACATCTACACAGGCGGTGAAAACGCAGGTGACAGACCTGAATATCAGGAACTCAACACATTTACTTTTGGTCCGACCAACAGCCCTATAACCAATATTTACAAATATTCGTATATGGTAATTTACAGAGCCAATATGATAGTTGATAATTTTAAGACTCCGACGCCTTATCAAAAAGTAGTGATCGCTGAGGCTAAAGCTATCCGGTCGTATATGTATTTTGAACTTGCCACGCTTTATGGAAATGTTCCGCTGGTATTGCATGAATTATTACCAACAGAATATGCACAACCAAATTCAGCATCAGTTACAAATGCAGACGGAACGGTTACACCTACAGGTTTATATACTCAAATTGAAAAGGATCTGAACGAAGCGATAGCCGACCTACCATTAAAAAGTCAGTTAAAGGCAGCCGGTTCTGATGTGGCACGATTTAGTAAAGGTACTGCTCAGGCATTTTTAGGAAAAACACAGCTTTATGAAAAGAAATATACAGAAGCTGCTAAAACTCTGAATGCACTTATCGCAACGAACGAATATGGTCTTTATCAACTTTCGGAGATTAACAATGACTATACACAATTGTTCCGCAAAAGCACCCAGTTTGGGAAAGAATCGATTTTCGAAATCACCTATTCGAGTGCACGTGTAAACGACTGGAATAATTCATTTGGTGATTTATGGAATGATCCTTCGAGAACCAATCCTTCGAACCTGGTATGGCAACTTTGCGGACCACGTGGTGACCAGGGATTTACAGGACCTCAGGATTCTATTATAGTAGCCGGGAAAAAAGTGGCCAATTCAAGTTCAAGAATAAATGGTGGATGGGGCTTTGGTTATCCTACACTTGAACTATGGAAAGCTTACAAAGATGCAGGTGATTCAGTACGTGTTAAAAGTGCAATTTTAACCGAGTCTCAGTTATTGGCAAAAGGTGGTACCATGGGCAAGGATGGTAATTTTATGTGGGGATGTCCGGGGTTGGTACGGTTGAAATACACGACATGGGCAGAAGAAACATCTTCAGCAGCAGGTGTAGTGCCCGATTTGGATTATGGCTCTGATTTAAGGATCTTGCGCTATTCGGATATATTGTTGATGGCTGCTGAAGCCAATCTGTTGGCAAGTCCTGCAGATGTGTCAACGGCATTAGGTCAGGTCAATCAGGTTAGAACCAGAGTATTATTGCCTGCTCTTACCTCTTTAACACTGGATAACATCAAACTTGAAAGACGACTTGAGTTATCTTTCGAAGGAACACGTTATCAGGACTTAGTACGTTGGGGAGATGCAAAAACAGTATTGGCAAACCAGGGAAAATTAGTTCCAACTGGAAAAAGAGTTGGTGGTGTATTACAATTCAACAGCAATTCTGCTGCCGGATTTAAAGCTCCTAAGAATAATATGTTCCCAATCCCATTTAATGAAATGTCATCAAATCCAAATGTAAAACAGAATCCTGGATATTAATTAAACAGTAAATTTTTCCTGTTTCTATTTAATTAATCTTTCCAATTACAATAAAAATGGTTTTAATTGGTTGAAACCCTGAATAGCCTGGAGTCATTTGTAAAATGATTCCGGCTATTCTTTTTCTATATTAATCACTTTATGATTACAGATATCTAACAATTTCTATTAATTAATTTCAATTGAATCAGATTTTATATCAGGAATAGAGTATTAAAATAATAGTTATATCCTGTTTATGAATGGTTCTATTTTTGTTTCAGTTCAAAATCATGATACACATCTACAAAACACACGAGTAGTAATTCAACTACTTGAAAGTTTCAACTTTATTTTATGAAAAAAATTAAAAGACTCGAAATTCAACTGTATTTTAAATAATATTCGATGTATGGCAAATGCATTCAGTTATACAATAAAATAAAACAGAATAAAATGAGAAAGCAAATATTACTTTTGATTATCATATTGATATCCGTCAATTTATATATCAATGCAATTGAGACAACGAATTCAGAAATAGTTAAAACGGCAAAGCAATATACAACATCTGAAGCAGGGAATTTAAGACTATCCTATGTTGGTGAATTAAAATTTGAAAGCCATAGTGAGCCCATTGAAACAGAAACAAGTATTTTTATTAATCAAAAGAATAAGTTTCAGACTTTATTGGGTATAGGAGGTGCACTAACAGATGCTTCAGCTGAAACTTTCTTCAAAATGCCGGTTTCAAAACAAAAAGAATTCATGAAATCGTATTATAATCCACAAGAAGGAATCGGATATACATTGGCTAGAACGTCTATACACAGTTGTGATTTTTCGAGTGGTAGCTACACATACATTACTGACAATGATGCAGAATTGAAAACTTTCAATATAAGTCATGATTTAAAATACAGGATTCCATTTATAAAGCTGGCAATTGCAGAAGCAGGTGGACATTTGACTTTATATGCCAGTCCATGGAGTCCTCCTGCCTGGATGAAAGACAACAATGATATGCTGCATGGAGGTAAGTTATTACCCCAATTTAATCAGGCATGGGCAAATTATTACATAAAGTTTATTCGTGAATATGAAAAGAACGGTATTCCAATATGGGGATTAACGGTACAAAACGAACCAATGGCAAAGCAGACCTGGGAATCTTGTCTTTATACGGCAGGTGAAGAAAGGGATTTTGTAAAAAACTTTCTTGGACCAACCCTTCATAAATCAGGAATGGGAAGTAAGAAAATTATTGTATGGGATCACAATCGCGATTTAATCGTACAACGGGCCAACGACGTTTTGAGTGATAAAGAGGCTTCAAAATATATTTGGGGAATTGGTTTTCACTGGTATGAAGACTGGAGTGGCGGTACTCAACAATTTGAAAACATACAACGTGTCAACGAATCGTTTCCGGATAAAAACCTCATGTTTACAGAAGGATGTATCGGGAAGTTTAATTTAAAAAAAGTGAGAGACTGGAAAAATGGCGAACGATATGGTGAGTCAATGATAAAAGATTTCAATAATGGAACGGTAGGATGGACCGATTGGAATATTCTTCTGGATGAACAGGGTGGACCAAATCATGTTCAGAACTTTTGTTTTGCACCGGTTCACTATAATACAAAAACCGGCGAATTGATCTATAACAGTGAGTTTTACTATCTGGGTCAATTTTCGAAATTTATTAAACCTGGAGCCAGACGAATTTCGGCTTCTTCAAGTAAAAGTTTTCTTCTAACAACTGCTTTCCAGAATTTAGACGGTAAAATTGCTGTGGTTGTAATGAATAAGGGGAAAAAGGAAATGAATTTCTTAATTTGGGTGGATGGAAAATCAATTGAATCAAAATTGCCAGGAAGATCAATTTCGACATTTATGATTGAATAGCTAATTTAGAAGGTTAGTTTATGACGAAAGGAAGATATTTTATTAATATCTTCCTTTCCATAATAACCTCAACCATTCTCCAAGTTTACTTTCAGCAGGATTATTCTGTACTTTCCATATGCGTTCGGATTTAAGTTCTTCGGGCATAAACTGTTGTTCAACAAAATGATTTTGAAAATCATGAGAGTATTTATAATCCTTCCCATAATTTAGTTCCTTCATCAATTTTGTGGGTGCATTGCGTAGATGTAAAGGAACAGGAAGATTACCGGTACGTTCCACTAAGGCTAATGCATCATCAATGGCAAGATACGCCGAATTGCTTTTAGGAGAAGATGCCAGATAAACAGTAGCTTCAGCCAGAATAATTCGTCCTTCGGGCCAACCTATCTTCTGAAGGGCATCAAAACAGGCATTGGCCAGCAATAAAGCATTCGGGTTGGCCAGCCCGATATCTTCGGAAGCAGAAATAACCAACCTGCGTGCAATAAATTTAGGGTCTTCCCCACCCGCCACCATGCGTGCCAGCCAATAGATCGCAGCATCAGGATCGCTACCACGTATTGATTTTATAAAAGCAGATATTATGTCATAGTGCATTTCACCATCCTTGTCGTAGGCAGAAGGGTTTTGTTGCAATCGTTCTGTAACCGTTTCATTCGTAAAAACAACTTCATTGGATGGTTCGGCATTTGCAACCAGTTCAATAATATTGAGTAATTTACGGGCATCACCACCTGAAAACCTCAACATTGATTCGGTTTCTTCAAATACTATTTTTCTGTTTTTTAATTCAATATCTGTTTTAATTGCATAGTTTGCTAATTCTAACAGATCTTCTTTATCGAGGGGCTTAAGGACATACACCTGGCAACGGGAGAGAAGTGGAGTAATCACTTCGAACGATGGATTCTCGGTAGTGGCTCCTATCAATGTTACTGTACCATTTTCTACAGCACCCAGTAAAGAATCCTGCTGCGATTTACTAAACCGGTGAATTTCATCAATAAAAAGTATAGGATTAGCCTGCGAGAAGAAACGGTTTGCTTTTGCTTTTTCAATTACTTCACGGACATCTTTTACACCGGAACTCACAGCACTCAATGTATAGAACGGACGATCGAGTTTGTTGGCAATAATCTTAGCCAGAGTAGTTTTGCCTACACCGGGAGGTCCCCAGAGTATGAAAGAGGCTATGTGTCCCGATTCAATCATTTTACGCAAGATGGCATTTTCGCCAACTAAATGTTTTTGCCCGATATAGTTATCGAGTGTTTGTGGACGAAGACGTTCGGCTAAAGGTGGCATAATCTTAATTTGAAAATTAAATGATTTGAAAATTTGAAAATAAAATAATTAGTTTCTGACTTAGCCTGCAAAGTTATTATTTATTTCTACAAATGTAAGAATAATGTGTTGAATGAACAATTTGATGATGTGTTGATGTGATGATATGATGATGTGATGATGTGTTGATGTGATGATGTGATGATGTGTTGATGTGATGATGTGATGATGTGTTAATATGATGAAGTGATGATGTGATGATGTGATGATGTGATGATGTGATGATGTGTTGATGTGTTGATGTGATGATGTGTTAATATGATGAAGTGATGATGTGATGATGTGATGATGTATGATGTGATGATGTGATGATGTGATGATGTGATGATGTGATGATGTGTTGATATGTTGATATGTTGATATGTTGATATTATGATGTGATGATAAGTTGATGAAATTTTATTAACACAAATATTAGATCTATACTTTAAAATGATTTAAAAAGAGGAAATTCTAAAAACAACAGATACAGCTCATTTATTCTATATTTATGAATTCAAGGTCTTTATGAATTTTTCTGAATCCTAATCCATATTGTTTTTTCCAACTTGTTTTTAGACTTTCAAAGGGTGCCAATTTCAAATTTGGATTCAGATAAAACTGATGAATAGAATCTTTACTCTGAATACAAATTTCTTTGTTCTGACGGTCTAAAAATTCCCCAATACGTCGTAAAGAATAATGTCGGTCGGCTGATAGAAGAGGTAAAACAGTCTTGTTATATTTAATTGAATCAGCGACATAGAGTTCCCAAACATCTTTACGGATCATCTTTTTGCTAATTTTCACCTTCATAGCTTTTTGTATATTTTTCGATACTATGATCAGGTCAGTATTGGGTAAGCCGGGATTTTGTTTATTTATAAAATTAATATTGACATACATTTCTCCCTTTACGTTATTTAAAAAATACTTTGCAGGCCTTTTAAGTACCACTTCGAGAACATCTGTCAGTTTATAGTTTTCGAAAATCACTTTTCCAGGGACTATCTTAAACCCATTTTCACCTGCATTTGTATAAATACCTTTATGCATTGAAAAGGAATAGTCAGGATTATCAACGTGATAATTGGCAAGTGTAAATAAGTTTATAAAAGCGAAACTAAAAAAAACAAAATTATGAAAGGCATGATAACCCATACTCCATAATATTGAAAACCGGACACGGATATATCCTAATATTGAACCGATTATTATTTGGGGGAAAACCAATACAATGATCCATGACCAGACATTTCTGTAATTACTGAAGTTAAAAAAATGGACACATCCAAAGATAAGTATTATAAAATAAAAAAAGTATCTGAAGTATTTGTTCCAACAGGCTATTATTTTTTCTTCACAGATATCTTTGTCAACATGTTTAATCGAGACTATTAGAATAGCTGTCCATCTGAATAAATAGTTATATTTATATCGTAAAGGCAACCTGAATATCAATTCCTCAGTTATAGGGGCAATGATTACACCTAACAGAATTAATTTCAAATAGGTATACCGGTATACGATAGATGAATTTACATTAACACCTGCATCAATCCAGTGTATACTTTCTAATACGGCCAATAAGATACCATATAAGTAAATTGCAAGTAAAGAAAAAAGAAATAAATTTATCAAAGTTTTCACTTTATTCCCGAAAGTAGATTCATCTTCTTTTTCGTCAATAGGATTCTTGAGATAATCAATGAAATTTTTGACAGTTGCTTTATAATTCATCATAATTGCTGTGATTTTTTATATATCATTTATATGATTACACACCCTGATTAATTGACTACCCGATGCAGAAATATTTTGGAGATGACAAAATATAAAAAAACTCATCCAATGAATCGATTATCAATGGATGAGTAAAATATTGCAGGTACTATAAATAATGAATGATATAGGGTTTTATTCTTTAATATAATGCAATTGAACCAGTCCTTTATTAAAGGATTTCGAACTTATAAGTTTCAGCTTTAAATCAGGGCGGTGACTTTTGAAGAGAGAAATGCCATCACCCAACAAGGCAGGAATAATAGATATATAAAACTCATCAATCAGATTGTCATTTAATAATTCGTTTGCCACTTCTGCGCCACCGTCAACATAAATATTTTTTCCTTTTGTATTTTTCAGGTTTTGAATAAGTTCTTTTAAATTTCCTGTATAAAACTTAGTTGATCCGACAGTAGGTCTTGGCGTACGGGTAATGATGTACAAATCTTTATTGGTGTGTGGATATTCAAGACCCATTGAGAGTACTTTTTCATAAGATTTTCGACCTACGATAACAGTATCAACAGTATTGACAAAATCCTGATAGCTGTAATCCTGACCTTCTTCTTCCACAAGGGATAAAAATTCTAATCCATTATCAGGAGTTGCAATATAACCATCTAAACTCATAGCTATATAAAGAATCACTTTACGTTGGGTAGTCATTATTTCATATATTTTTTTGTTGTTAAAATCATGTAAAAGTAATAATAGTTTACAAATTAACAAGCGATTTAATAAATTAATAAAAAAAATGTTTTCAACAAACCAAATTGCAAATAGATTTAATCCATTTGTAATAAAGAAACTGCTTTCAATGGTTTGAAAGCAGTTTCTATTTTAGTTTAATTTGGAAGATTAATTTTCGGAAGGTTGTTCTTTCAGGTTCGTTTTTGGTTGAGGTGTCTTATTGGTTTTCTTTTTTTTACGAGGCACATAAGTTCCTGGCAGAATTACATCAATAAGATGCTTTCCAACAAGACCAAGTTTTACTGCACATCCCAATGCAGCTAGACTTAAAAGAATATTTATCCAGGTATAAATTCCGGGGGTATAAATAAGCAGTTGAATAAAAGCGAATACTAAAATAGCTGAACTAAAAATTATTTTCGATCGAAGCATTGGTGTTCTCAGGGTTTTGAACCTTGTGATTCCATCAATCAATCCCGAAATGAATGAAAGTATCAGTGAAAAAGGCAACGCAAATATTGAGAAGTTAATGACAGAATGTACAATTATTTCCTGAAAATCCGGGAATAGCAAATGGAAAATAATCAAAAGAGGTGTTAAAGCAACAAATGTTTGCGAAAGGTGTATGGCAATCGGGTGAATATCCAATGCTAAAATGAACAACCGTTTTGGTGAAACTCTTTCACGATAAGGTTCAAATACATTTCTGGGTAATCCACAAGCCGGACAAACATCACCCAGATCACTTGCCTTCATGACATATCCGCACGGGCGGCACCTTACTAATTCTTCGTCTATCATAATTTGTTGTTTTAAATTAATTTTTAATGGCACAAATATAAACACTAATTAATAATGGACAATGGAAAATATAGACTTTTTTTTGATTATTAATGGATTGAGTTGGTCAGGTTGATAAAGAAATTTAATCTTATCGGGTTGATAAAATTGAGTAAATCAAATGATAAAAATGAATTGAAATACTAGAAATTACTTATTCATAAAAAATTACCAGCCACTTCAACTTAATTAATTAATCAGCCGGTTCTCATAATACCTGCACCATTTCTTCAACCCACAATCTACACACTTAGGTTTACGAGCCACACAAATATATCGTCCGTGTAGTATAAGCCAGTGATGAGCTTTAGGAATCAGATCTTCCGGAATATATTTTACAAGCTCACGTTCGGTTTGCAGTACATTTTTTGAACCTGTAGTCAGTCCCAGCCTTTCTGAGATACGAAATACATGTGTATCCACTGCCATTGCCGGTTTATTGAAGACAACAGAAGCTATTACATTGGCTGTTTTTCGACCGACTCCCGGCAATGTTTGCAATTCATCTACATCATCAGGAACTACTCCTCCAAAATCAGTGACAAGCTTTTGTGCCATACCAACCAGGTGTTTGGCTTTGTTGTTGGGATATGTTACCGATCGGATATATTCGAAAATAACTTCTGAGGTTGTAACAGCCATAACTTCAGGTGTAGGGAAATCAGCCAAAAGAGCCGGAGTTATCATATTTACACGTTTATCAGTGCATTGAGCTGATAAAATAACAGCTACCAATAACCCGAAAGGATCGATATATTGTAATTCAGTTTCTGCAATAGGCACATTTTCGGAAAACCAGGAAATAATATGTTTATACCGTTGAGAAGTAGTCATGAATAAAAATTTATAGGTTATATAATTAGTTAGTTTCGTGTTCCGCGTTTCGTGTTTCGTGTTCCGTGTTTCGTGTTCCGTGTTTCGTGTTCCGTGTTCCGTGTTCCGTGTTCCGTGTTCCGTGTTTCGTGTTCCGTGTTCCGTGTTCCGTGTTCCGTGTTCCGTGTTCCGTGTTCCGTGTTCCGTGTTTCGTGTTCCGTGTTCCGTGTTCCGTGTTCCGTGTTCCGTGTTTCGTGTTCCGTGTTCCGTGTTCCGTGTTCCGTGTTCCGTGTTCCGTGTTCCGTGTTCCGTG
>Ga0302215_10000686_pt1 | contig 24801 bp, 22 predicted proteins | sample II_Fen_N3_1_FD_194580 | JGI IMG/M metagenome (GOLD analysis project Ga0302215, IMG submission 194580) | Peat permafrost microbial communities from Stordalen Mire near Abisko, Sweden - II_Fen_N3_1 | ecosystem: Environmental > Terrestrial > Soil > Wetlands > Permafrost | place: Sweden: Abisko... | reverse complement strand
GGATAATAATTGACATTAATTCTGTTCCAGTTGCTGTCTTTGAATGCAGTATGAGAGTCTGACTCCACAACAAATTTAAGAACGGAAGGAACATCATTCGCAGTAAAAGACAGATTCGTAACATTTGCAATACCGGATAAAGCAGTTGTAGTAAATGCATTGTCATTCTGAGGATAAGTTTGTGAATATACTATATTTTCAGCCCCCGTATTGGTATTAATCTTAACAATTTTAAAAGTGATATCATCCTGTGAATTTGGAAAACTTACGCTTGGAACTGTAATATTTACCGTTCCTGGCAAATCAATTGAAATAGGTTTCGTATGATTGTTTAAAAGGAAATTATCGCCGTATGAACCATTATTGAACCTGAATCCATCTTGATAAAGCCCTACTCCTACTGGTTTAGGAACTCCTACGTAACTTATAACAGGATTTGACAGTACTTTAAAACTGTAATTTTCGTTTTTATGTAACCTAACAAATACTTTTTCTCCCGACTTTACATATAGGCTTCCAGGGTTGCTTATCGCTAAATGATCAGTTGTCGTTGGTGTAAGACCCTGTATCTGCGAGTAATAACTGTTAAAATTGGTAATAGTTATGTTTTCAGGAGCCATTCCGGCAGTAAACTCTTTAAGATAGATTCTTCCGTTCTTGTCGGCTGTAGCAGGATTTCTTATTTCCACAGAATACTGCGCTTTTGCATTGGGAAGATTTTCTACCTGAACGGTATCTACAAAGTTGATATATCCATCCATTGGAGCGACCCATACTTTAACGACATCATTTTTAGAAACATCCTGCCAGCTGCCTTCCAGAGGAGAGAAATGTTCCATCATCGTATCTGCAACAATCACCATATTCTCGGTATTGTCGCTGTATTGGGTCATTTCAACATTCCCGTTGATCGGGTTTATTCTTCCGAAAAGCACTTGTCCATCCTGTGCAACATCCATCACTCCATCGGAGTTGGCATCCAAAATAAAAGACGAGGTTTCACTTTTACTGTTCGTCCACATTTGGGAGAAATTGAATCCTATGCTGAATACTTTAATCCCGGCATCATATCCGATGTTCTGTGTTTTTGTCTTGGTAAGGGAAAAATTACTGTTCAGATACTGTATTTTTCTTTCCGGTCCGAAGTTGATATTCCCACTTGCAAGAGATCCCGAGCGAAGGTAGAGACCGCTGCTTGGTCTTCTGTAAATCAGATCCGGGATTCCGTCACCATCGAAGTCCATCAGTTCCTGAGCTTTCTTGGCTTCAGCTTCTGAGTGACCAATATTAAAGGAAGCCATTACGTGTCCGTATGATCTTGTAGGGCCAGGAAGCAGAAAATCGAGACCTACTCCAGGTACCCTTCCGTTTACCCCCCATTCAAATGTATTGTTGGCCGAAATTTTTGAAGGCTTAAGGAAATTAGGAAGTATAGGAAATGCATCACCTCCGCCTGCACCATTGATGTCTACCGTATTACCAAAATTTACGGGAGAGCTGGTTGGTGTGCTTTTGATATCATCAAAATATTCAAAATTAAATTCTTCCGTCAATAAGTTATTATAAGCAACATCATTGGAAGTATCTGTATGTTTTACATTGCTAAGCAATGTTTTAAAAAATTGTCCTTCTTTATATGAAAAAGTATAGGTTCGTATCAGTTGTTCATCATATTTTACATATATCTTTGAGAGTTTATATGGCTCTACTTCTTTCACTCCTCTTTTCGCATTGATGCTGATATCTTGTCTGGTAATCCTGCTTTCTTTTTCGAACTCTACAGTATAATACTTCAAACTCTGCCCTTCAGCTTTTGTATAATTAATTTTTCTGATATGAAAATACCGGCCACCGTTTAAGTTATCGTTTTCACCGGTAAGCCCCAGAACCGTAAAATTCTCATATTCATATTCGATATAATTCTTGTGGACATCCTCTTCCTTCCATACTCCCCATTGAATAATATTGTCATGGTCATCTTTTATCACGGCATTATCTACAATACCCGACTCATTACCACCATAATACACCTTACCACCGCCAGTGTTGGTGACAACCCATCTGTAATCTTTAGTTGTAGTTCCATATCTCTCAATTTTTGAAAAATTATGTCCTTTTCTAAGAAAAAAAACTTTTTTATTATCTGCTAAAAGGGAATCTCTTTTTTGCTTTCTTGTAGTAAATATGGTGCTGGTTTCACTGATATCATTATGTCTGTGAGGTAAATAATTACCATCATATACCAACATTTCGCCATTCAATGAGTACAGCTCTGTTTCTATCTGAGAATCGAAGCTAGGCGAACCCCAACGGGCGTCTATACTGATTGACGATACACCGCTGACATCCCAACCTTCTCCCAACCAGCCATTAGACTTATTGCTATCGTATGAAACACTGATCCCCGGCTGCATTCCTTTTCTTCCGGCTGGAATAACGATGGGATAAGAAACATTTGCGGATCCTTTTTGATTGACTGACGGAGGAGAAATAAAATTCCTCGCTGCCGCTGCATCGCCAGCTTTCAAACCACTGATCCCCGTAGGATTAGAAGCTCCTAGCTGAGGAGATTCGGGTACCGAAATAACTCCATTGATATAATCATTATCACCACTGCTTTCAACAGTTACGGTTTTGGCATCTGTATTTACTACAGAAGTCGGGTCTGCAATCCATTTTTTTGAAGCATAATCAAAATAGAAAGCTTTAATTTCTTTAGCAGATTTGGTCCCAAGCTTTTTTTCATCATAGGGGATGGATAATTTAACTTTTTTGGTAAAGTTGCCAAACTTTGTATCTAAACGATAAGCTCCTGAATTTACTATAAGGTTTTTAACCTCTCCAGAAACCGCAGGAAAATCTTTCTTTCTCAGCTTTAAGACCTGAATCTGACCGGCATCTGTTACAGAGTTTTTCTCGATACTAATAGTTGCGTTTTCATACTTTTGATTGTATTCAGAATCTTTTGAAACATTTACCGTTAACGCAGTAAATTTAGCCTCATTTAAAACTTTAAAAGCAGAGATGTTTTTAGAAAATGCGTATTGTTTGACTCCTGCAGAAGATGAAATAGAAATAAATCCCCTTTTTTTATCTTCATCAGTAAGTTGAATAGTAGTCTCAAACTCTCCCCTAACATTTGCTACTGAAAGCCCGTTTACATTTACATTTTGAAGTCCAGAATGATTTTCTGTACCCTTTACATATAGTTGATCTCCGGAAAGAAGTGTAGAAATTCCTGTTTGCTGGCTAATGTTTTTTTCAAATACTATCTTTACATCTTTTATCCTGTACTTTATTCCGCTTAGCGAAGTAGTAAATAAAATACTGTTTTTTCCTTGTTGTAACGATTGCAAACTTATTTCTTCTTTCTGTGTTGTCCATTTATTACCCGGAACTATTATATTTCCTCCGAAGGCCACATTTTTATTGATAGACCGAGAAACAGATTTGTAAGAATCAAGTCCAAATAAATCGTACTGTAGATAAGCGGTAACATTTTGCGTATTGATTTCCGGAATATTTATAGTGAAAAAGTTATCTGCCGCATCGTCCGATTCATCATTTGAAAACTCACCTATAACTCCGTGTTTTTCTATTGATTCAAATGTGTTGAAAGGATTTTCAAAGCCTGTAGATAATATTCTATCAGACTCTTTGTTTCGCACAGCTACTGTTTTATTACTTGCATCATAATTTCCAAAAGAAAGATTATCCAGCAATCGTGTTGTACGAAAGTTATTATTTGGTGATGGAGACGTACTACTATTATCATTTGTATGATAGTACTTCTCCATTAATTTTAGTTTGAAAGCACGTACTTTCTGTCTGTCCTCTTTTGTAAAGCTTGCAAAAGTAAACATTGAGGCGAAGAAGATTAAGATAAGAATATTTTTTCTTCTTATCCTGATTTTTAATCTGTTTTTCATGGTAAGGAAAATGGGATCAGTTAACAATTACTTTAAAAGCTTTGATTAATTTCTTGTTTTGACTAAGTACGATCAGATATGTACCTTGTACACTAAGTTTGTTCTGATATACAACAGCCTTTGAATTTATTTTTTCAGTAGAGACAATTCTTCCTCCTCCATCATATATCGATATTTCCAGATCCTTTGTTTCCGGAAATTTCACTGTAAATGGATTATTCATTTTAACAGGATTCGGATAAAGCAGATATTGGAAGTCTGAAGTAGCATCTCCCGGCCCCTTCGTTTTTACAGGATCATTTTTAGTTGGAGTGTTTTCATCTCTCGTTATGTTGGTGGCAAAGGTAAAAACCGAAGAATTTTTTTCGTCAGCAAAATCTACCGAATACTCTATCACATTATTTTTTTCTTTTCCTTCTATTTTCTGAAAAGAACCGTCATTATTTTTAATCAGAAGCCAGTAGTGCAAACGTGAATTTTGCGGATTCATAAGATTTTTGGCTACTTGCAAAACATATCCTTTTTTAGGAATAGAATTTCCTATAAAATTGATTTCCCAATTTCTCTTCAATATCTTCAAATCATCTTTTTCTTCAAAACTAAGGTCTTTGTCATCATCAGACCATATGGCAAACATATAATTATCTAATGGAGAATTATTATCAAAATTTGTTCTTGCTATACTTTCTCTTCCGATGCTCACGATTCTATCGTCCTGATTACTAGATTGTTTTTGATAAAGCTCATTTCCATCGTCGCGTCCTATACCCGTAGGTCGTTTTTGAAAATCTTTGTGCTTTTCGGGATCCCAAATAACATCCCCTTTGCTATTAAGATATTTTACGCCATCTAAAGAAATTCCATACTTTAACGACAGATAAGAATGTACCTTTTCGAGATCACCTTTTTTAATTTTTTTTGGAATAAAAACAGCCTCATAAAGATTTTTATCATCTAAATTAACATTCAGATGGTCTTTAGTAGTTTGGGAATTTTGTCTGGATCCTAGATACGAGAAAATACTTGGTTTTTTCTTAAGCTCAATAGATTGGTCACTGCCACTCCTTTTAAATGAATTGCTATTAAGCTCTGCAATAATATCTTTATTGTGCCAGATATTTTCTTCCTCACGAGAGTTATGTACAACAATTAGTGATTGTCCTTCATTTTTACCATAGGTAATCGGGGATTGAAAATGCTGTCTTATATTACAGTGAAAGTTGAGTAATGTTCCATCATCACATTTTTGGGTATCTCGTGATGCTTCTGGTTTTGCTTTTTCCCAGGTTTTATTTTTGTAGTCAATAATTTGTGCGTTACTACAGAATGTTCCTAAATATAACATTACACAAAAGCTTACCTTTAAAGGATAACCTGCTGTCATTTTCATATTGAATATTGGTGTTTTAGTTTTATTCGCCGGTAAAATTAGCATATTTTATGGTATTATTCTTAAAAATAATTAATTACTTCTCACTTTTTTACAAAATCATCCTTATGATATGTAATTATTTATTAACTGCTATACTAATATGCATCACATATAAAACTGACAATGAGGCGTATCCACAATATTTTATTAATTCCTCAAATATTATTTTTTAAAATTTACACTACAAAAAAAATATTTTAGTCTCGATATTTTTTTGAGATCAATGAAGAAAGGTAGCCAATTTGGCTACCTTTCTTCATTTCATAATCATTTTTACTTCATTTCTATCTTTCCCCTTCTCTTCTGCTCCATTCACTCCATGAACCAACGTATAGATTTGGAATCTCAAAACCTGCATAATTCAAAGCTAAAATTGTGTGACACGCAGTAACTCCTGAACCACAATGAATAATCATTTTTTCAGGCTTATTTTCTAACAATTTTAAATATTTTTCTTTCAGAATTTCAGGTTTTAGAAAGTTTCCGTTGTCATCTAAGTTTTCAGAAAAAGGAATATTGATAGCTCCGGGAATATGTCCGGCAATTAAATCAATAGGTTCAGACTCTCCTTTATACCGATAAGAATCCCTTACATCAATCACGGTTGCAGAATCTTTTACTAATTCATTTTCAACATCTTTCAAAGTTGAAATCGGCAGAAGCCAATCTTTCCTGTTGATGATTTCCGCTTTTTCAAAAATTTCTTCGCCTGATGAAAATTGTAAACCTTCCTTTTGTGCTTCTTGTAATCCGCCATCTAAGACTTGAACATATTCAAACCCAAAAGATTTCAGCATCCACCAAGCTCTGGCTGCGGCATTGGCTCCGTTTTTATCATCATAAATTACAATATGAGAATTTTCTTTAATTCCTAAACGTGAAATAGTTTCTGCAAACTTTTCAATCGTAGGAAGCGGATGTCTTCCGCCAAAAGCAGCATCTTTCCCAATTTGAGCCAAATCTTTATCCAAATCAATGAATCTTGCACCTTTGATGTGATTGTCAAGATATTTTTGACGCGCGTCTTTTCCTGCTCTTGCATCAAGAATGATCAAATTTTCAGAAATAAGATTTTTGAATTCGGAAGCTGAAATTATTGGAGATGTTTTGTTCATAGATTTAAGCATTTTTATTTTTCATTTAACATTCTCAAAGAATCCAAGATCATTCTATTAAAATCCCCTATTTTCATTTTAATCTGATACGATTTACTATATTGGTATTTTCCATCAGATTCAATTCTAATACTATCTACATAAAAATTATCTCTTTTGGCACTGATATAAATGTCAGAATAAAACTTGTTGGAATGTCCCCAATTACCGCTTATGGAAAAATTATTTTTATATGTTTTAATTTCTTTAGATCCTAAAAAAAATGAATTGTTACTCAAAATGTTATAAAATTTATCTGTTTTAATAACTTTAGAATTTACCACTTTAGAAATTAACAATACTTTGTCATTCTTCGTTATTTCACAAGAATTTTCTAAATCATTATTATTTGAGTAAAAAGGACGCAGAATTACTAAAGAATCTTTATTTCCATCCAAATAATAGTCAAACGTCTTTATATTTGAATAAGGGTAAAAATTAGAAATTACTACTCCATACTTGTCATAATATCCGGTTATTCGTGAATTACATTCACTGTCATTAGGAATTGGATTATAAATAGTGTCTTTTTTGGATGATTTTTGAATAGTCATTTCTGATTTTCTTCCACAGGATATCACATTTAGATATAAGATTGAAAAATCCATAAAATACATTGTCGTCCAATCATAATTTTATTTTTTACATGGTTGTTTTAAAATGGATCCAACATATTTTTTCAAACAATAAACCGCAGAAATCTCTGCGGCTATTTTATTGATAAATGAAAATCATGGTCTGTACCAACTCCGGATGAAGACTTCTTGAGACCGGACAATTGTGTGCGGTTTCTTCGATGAAAGCTTTTTCTTTATCTGAATAGGTATCTGAAAAAACAAAATTACAAACGATTTCGCCAATTCTTCTTGGTTCCGTTTTCATAATTTTCTGCAACTTGCAATAAGCACCATCAATATTGATGTTTTTATCTTTTCCCAAAATGGCAATGGTCGTCAATGCACATTCTGCTAAAGAAGTTGCACAAAGATCAGTTGGCGAAAACTTCTCTCCTTTTCCGTGGTTGTCGGTTGGTGCATCACTTTCGATGATCGTTCCGGATTGTAAATGTTCTGCTGAACATCTTAGTTCGCCGATATATGTTATTTTTGATGTCATAATATTTTTAATTAAAATTCATTGTCACAGGAAGTCGATATCTCTCAGTTTTAGTAAATCCATTTAAACATCTTGGAGTTAATTTTTCCAATTTGTACAAAGTCAATTCTAATTCGGTATTGAAATCAGCATTTTTTCCATCGGTATTGAAATCAGCATTTTTTCCATTTGCACTGACGTTTTTCACAAATCCATCAGAAGTAATTTGAAAAATTACAGTACTACTTAATGATTCATTATCTCCAGATTTACTTTCCTGCTTATTCTTGATTATAGTTGGTTTATATTTCGTCTTATTTAATAGATTTGGCATCTTAAAGTCTCCAGTCATTTCACATCGTCCAAACTTATCAGGCAATTTTAAATTTTCTATTTCAAGTTCTTTATCTTTAATTCTTTCTAATTGAAGCCTTTCCTCATTTTTCTTTCTTTCATAAATTTTGGACTCTTCCAAAACCATAATCTCGTTTCGTTCCTTCTTTTTAAGATGCGATAGTGAGTCTTTAGCTCTTTTTTGATAAGCAACTAAAATAGAATCAAATCTTTTTTCTATTATTTTTAAATCCTTAATTTCTTTTAATTGAGCATTAAAAGTAAAACTCAAAAGAAGAAATGTGAGATAATAAAGTTTATTCATATTTTAGAAATGAAAAATATCTTTCGCTCTGTTATAAGAACTTTCGAAATTTAATAAATTTAATTTGTGTTCTGCTTTTTCAACGCTCATAAAATTGATCACTTGTTCGGTCGGCATATTTCCCACCAAATCATCTTTTGCCATCGGACAACCGCCAATTCCTTTGATGGCAGAGTCAAATCTACGGCAACCTTTATCGTAAGCAGATTTTAGTTTAGAATAAGAATCTTCATATCGGTTATGAAAATGTGCTCCAAAATCAATAATTGGATATTTTTCAGGAATCTTTTCAAATAAAACAGAGATCGTTTCCGTCGTTGCAACTCCCGTTGTATCAGAGAGTAAGATATTTGTAATTCCTATTTCAGAAAATCGGTTTGCCCAGAAATCTACCTCTTCCCATTTCCAAAATTCTCCGTATGGATTTCCAAAAGCCATTGAGAAATAAAGATTCAGCTCTTTGCCTTCACCTTTTGTCAGCTCAAGCATTTTAACCACATCATTGAAGGCCTCTTCCTGATTTTTGTTGGTATTTCTGTGCTGAAAAGTTTCAGAAATAGAAAATGGAAAACCCAAAATATCTACAGACGGATGCATCAAAGCTTTCTCAGCTCCTCTGTAATTTCCGATGATGGCAGAAACTTTGGTATTGGATAATGATTTGTCGATATTTTCGGCAACCTCAGCAGAATCAGCCATTTGCGGAATCGCTTTTGGTGAGACAAAACTCAGACAATCCAACACATCGAAACCCACTTCCATCAGCGAATTGATATAATCGATTTTTTTGGCAGTCGGGATAAATTCTCCCCAACCTTGCATGGCATCTCTAGGACATTCTGTAAGAAACATTTTCACTTTTGATTTTCTCAAATATAATAAAACTAAAACAATTCGTTCTTTGTACGAATCAAAGCCAAGATTATTTTGATAACCAATAATTTATAGGTGATTTATAATTTCGATAGGTCATATTCAAATACAAAAAACATGATCTCAGCATCAAATTTGCTAACTTTGTTAAAATTTTATACATCTAATGAGTACAATTGAATTCAACGAAATGTGGAGAGAAAAATTACTGAACCGTTTTCTCAGCTATGTAAAAATATATTCAACAAGTGACGCAGAAAGCGAAACGACACCTTCCACAGAAAGACAGTGGGACATCGCCAATTACATCGTAGAAGAACTAAAAACAATCGGTTTGGAAGACGTTTCGATCGATGCACATGGCTATATTATGGCTTATGTTCCTTCTAATCTGGAAAATGATGATCAGCCAACCATCGGATTTATTTCTCATTATGATACTTCGCCGGATTTTAGTGGTGAGAATGTAAAACCTCAGGTTTGGGAAAATTATCAGGGCGAAGATTTGGTTTTAAATAAAGAAACGAACTTCACTCTTTCTCCTGCAAAGTTTGAAAGTTTAAAAAAACATATCGGTCAGACTTTAATTACAACTGACGGAAATACACTTCTCGGCGCAGACGACAAAGCAGGTTGTGCAGAAATTGTAACCGCAGCAGAATATCTAATTGCTCATCCAGAAATCAAACATGGAAGAATGGCGCTTGGTTTCACTCCAGATGAGGAAATCGGAAGAGGGGCGCACAAATTTGATGTTGCTAAATTCGGTGCAGAATTCGCTTACACAATGGATGGAAGTGAAGTTGGAGAGCTGGAATATGAAAACTTCAACGCTGCAGGAGCAGTGGTAAAAATCCACGGACTGAGCGTGCATCCTGGTTATGCTTTCGGAAAAATGGTAAATGCAAGTCTTTTGGCTGCAGAATTTATCCAATCTTTACCTGCAAATGAAACTCCTTCTACGACAAAAGGATTTGACGGATTTTATCATTTGATGGATGTGACATCTGATGTTTCAGAATGTAAACTTCAATATATCATTCGTGATCATGACGAGGAGAAATTTGAGGGAAGAAAAAAATTCATGGAAGAAAAAGTCGCAGAATTTAATCAAAAACACGGCGAAAAAACCGCTGAAGTCGAGATTAAAGAACAGTACCGCAACATGAAACAGCAATTCGAAGGCAAAATGCACATCGTAGATCTTGCTGCAAAAGCTATGAAAGAAGCCGGAATCGAGCCAAAAATCAAGGCCATCAGAGGCGGAACAGACGGAGCGCAATTGTCTTATATGGGATTGCCTTGTCCAAACATTTTTGCTGGCGGCATGAACTTCCACGGACCTTATGAATATGTTGCTTTAGAGAGTATGGAGAAGGCTTTGGAAGTGATTGTGAATATTGTGAAAGCGTAATATTTCAATTTAATTATAAATGAAAACCAGCTCAAAATTGAGTTGGTTTTCATTTATTTAAACTTCTTATAAATCTCCTTTTCTATATTTTATTTCTGGTTTTTTTACAACATCTTGAAGAAATTGCTTTTCACAAGCACCGAATTTAACAAAATTATCTCTTCCTTGTCTTAATGTCATCCGATTTGGATTACTTATCATATCTAAATCATTTTCTCCGTCATCTTCCCAAAAACAAACGTGGCAAATTTCAGCAGTTCCTTTTTCTTCCAAAGAAAAATATCCACAAGAACAGCATTGCAAATAATCAAATCCAATTTTAGGAATTCCGAATATGTTTATATCAACTTTGATGTTATCATTTAATCTTTGAAAATACGCAACAATTTCGTTTTGTATATTTTCTTCATTAATTTTTAAATTTTCATCACAATACAAACTTCCTTGCATATAATTCTCACCATATCCACCTCCCCAAAAAATCGATTTTGATTCTATGAATTTAATAAAACGATCAGTCATCTCATCTGTAAAATGAAAACTATCATTATCAATAAATGCCTTAAACTCAAAAAGATCTTTCATATTTAATAATTAGTCTAACGCAATTTAAGTCTAAACTTATAAATTTCGCTCTATTTTCAATCAAAAAACCACTACAAAAAAATGCAGTGGCTTCACAATATTTAAAATTAAATTTTAATCGTTTTGCTGATTTCCCAAGAAAGCATCCCAACCTTGCGCCGTTAAAGCAACCAATTGATTAGATCCTCTTGCCACCATAAAATTCCCTTCTTCTTTTTCAACCGCATGGCCGATAATCGTAAAATCAGGATGATTTCTCATCTTTTCAAAATCATTTGGAGAAATCGTGAACAGCAATTCATAATCTTCACCACCGCTTAATGCGGTCATGACAGGATTTAAATTCAAATCATCTGCTGTGGTAATCGTCAGATTATCCATCGGGATTTTTTCTTCATATAATCTGAAACCAACTTTCGACTGATCAGACAAATGTAGAATTTCCGAAGCCAAACCGTCTGAAATATCAATCATAGAAGTTGGTTTGATATCCAATTGTTCTAAAATTCCTTTTACATCGGTTCTTGCTTCAGGTTTTAATTGTCTTTCTAAAATATAATCAAAACCTTCCATTGCAGGCTGCATATTGGGGTCGGCTAAGAAAATGGCGTGCTCTCTTTCCAAAATCTGAAGTCCCATATAAGCTCCTCCTAAATCTCCAGAAACAACAAGCAAGTCATTTGGTTTTGCTCCATTTCTTTTCACAATATTTTGTTCGTCTTCAATTCCGACTGCGGTAATACTCATCACCAAACCAGCATTGGAACTCGTTGTATCTCCGCCAATTAAATCGACTTTATATCTACCGCAAGCCGCCTGAATTCCGGAATACAATTCTTCCAGAGCTTCCACCGGAAAACGATTGGAAACCGCTAAGGAAACCAAAATCTGAGTTGGCGTTGCATTCATAGCAGCGATATCACTAAGATTTACCACAACCGCTTTATAACCTAAGTGCTTTAAAGGAACATATCCTAAATTGAAATGAACTCCCTCAGCCAAAACGTCAGTCGTTAAAATAACTTTCTTGTTTCCAGGATTGATAACTGCGGCATCATCTCCTACGCCAACTTCCGAAGATTCATTGGTGAGAGGAAAAAATTCCGTTAAGTGTTTTATTAACCCAAATTCTCCTAATTTAGAGATTGGTGTTAATTCTGGTTCTTTATCTTCAAACATATCTTTTTTATAAGTGATGATTGATAAATAATAAATGATGCTGAATGATTTGTAATTCTATCAAACATCATTTATCTATTATCATTTATTAATTAAATGTTGCCGGATCAATATTTTCCGGACGGAAAGGAAGCTTTTTAAAATCTTCTCTCGTCATCACGATGGTTTCCGCAGTTTTGTACTTATTCATTGCTTCAACAACGTCATCCGGAGGTGAAGTCATTTTTCTTAGCATCGTATCAATCCAAACACCTGTAGCTTCCGAAGTGGCACAGTGAGAACCGTCTGGAAGATAAAATTTATGTACAAAACGGTAGATAGAAGCATCTTCCGCACATCCATCTATTTCAAGGCTTACGATGACTTTTTGGTCTGCGAATATTTCTTTGAAAAAAGAAAATCTCTCATGCATAATTACCGGACCAATTCCCCAACGGCTCATTTGGGTAACTCCCATTTTTTCTTTTTTCATAAAAGCCATTCTTGTTTGCGCACAAAACTGCACGTAAGATGAGTTGGCAAGATGTTTATTGGCGTCTAGATCGCTCCAGCGAACTTCAAATGTATGGTAAAAAATCATTTTTAATAATAGTTTTAAAGTTGAACATTTATTTCACCACAAAAGTTACAAAAGATATATTTTCAATTTTTAAGTCTTAAAACAATCCATTTAAAGTTCACAAAAAGCAAAAATCGAAGATTTTAAAACTAATGTGTTCTTTTATAACAGCAAAAATTAAAACTTTAATGACTTATTTGCTATAAACTTTTGTGTCTTTTGTGGTTATAAATTTAGGTTGAAAGTTCAAAAATTATAATCCTCAAAATTACTCAAATAAGATGGTTTATAAAAATTGTAGTTTTGTAAAAATAATCCTTAGCATAAAAGCTTGTGAATTTTCAAATAAAAAAAACATTTTCACATTCCTTTTTTGTTCTTTTGATAAACTCAAAATAGCAAAAAACTTTTATGCCTTTTGTGGTTAATAAGAAATTATGAAGCAAATTATCATTATCGGAGGAGGTGCAGCAGGTTTTTTTTGTGCAGCAAATCTTGACGAAAAGAAATATAAAATAACCATTCTTGAGCAAAATTCAGATGTTCTTCAGAAAGTGAAAATTTCGGGAGGCGGAAGATGCAATGTGGCACATGCGTGCTTTGATCCTAAAGAATTGGTTCAGTTTTATCCCCGCGGAAACAAGGAATTATTGAGTGTTTTCACTAAATTTCAACCCGGCGACACGATGGATTGGTTTGAAAAACGAAAAGTTTCGTTGAAGATAGAAAACGACAATAGGATATTCCCGCAAAGCAATTCTTCCCAGACGATCATCAATAGTTTTCAGAATGAAATTCAACAGAAAAACGTTGATGTGAAAACAAAATGCTCTGTAAAAGACATTGAAAAACAAGACGAAAAATATTTGGTAAAAACAAGTTTAGGAGATTTTTCAGCAGACTATGTAGTCTACACGACAGGAAGTTCTCCAAAATCTTTGAAAATGATCGAAAATTTAGGTCATAAAATTATTGAATTGGTTCCTTCCCTTTTTACATTTAATATAAAAGACGATTTGCTGAAAGATCTTTTGGGAACAAGCTTCGAAATGGCAGAAACTTCTATTCCAAAATTAAAAGCTGAAGAAAGCGGACCGTTACTGATTACGCATTGGGGGCTTTCTGGACCTGCAATTTTGAAAATCTCTGCTTGGGAAGCAATTAATCTGGCGAAAGTAAAATACAATTTTGAGGTTCAGGTGAATTTTATTTCAAAAGATATTAACGATGCGGAGGAAACTTTTCAGAATTTTAAGATTTCAAATCCTAAAAAGTTAGTAGGATCATCGAAAATTTTTGAGGTGACGAATCGTTTCTGGCAAAGAATTTTGGAAGTTTCAAAAGTTGATCCCAATAAACAGATTGCGAATATTTCCGGAAAAGAAATGAAGACCATCTTGGAAAATCTTTGCGAAAAGAAATTTCAGGTAACCGGAAAATCAACCTATAAAGATGAATTTGTAACTGCAGGTGGTGTAGATTTGAAGGAAATTAATTTTAAAAACATGTCTTCCAAATTGTTGCCAAACTTTTATATTGCAGGCGAAGTTCTCAATATAGATGCGGTAACAGGTGGATTTAATTTTCAGGCTTGCTGGAGCGAGGCTTGGCTGATTGCCCAGGATTTGAATAATTTATAAATAAAATGCAAAATGAAAAAGTTATTACTATTTATCTTACTAGTTAATTCTATTACTATTTTCTCTCAAGTTATTCTTCCAGAAGGGAAAACAATGATTTCGGAAGAGGAACTTAAAGAGAGAGGATTTAAAATGGCAAATTATCCTGGAGGTATTAATGCATTTAGGAGAAATTTTTCTCAAATTTTTGACGGATCAAAAATTAATTCAAAAGGAAAAGTAAAATCAGAGGTTCAATTTGTGATTTCTGAAGAAGGGAATGTGGGCGACATTATTACTATTGGAGATAATAAATCGATGAATAAAGAGATGGAACGTGCCGCAAGATTATTGTCAAAAACGAAATGGATTCCAGCAGAAATTGATGGAAAACCTGTTAAGTTTAGATTTAGACTTCCTATTACCATTGATGCTATCGAGTGATATAAAAAAACATTTTGCTTTCTGTAAAAAAAAACATCTATAATCTTCTAAAAATCCTATTAGTCATCGGGTTCGGATATTTCTTTTGGCTGATGCTGAAAATCACATTAGAATATATTCCATTAAATCCCAATGTGAGTTTTTTGATGATTAAACAGACAGAAGTTGTTGAAAGACCTGAATATCTTTGGTTTTTCTACAGCCACGTTTACACCAGTATTTTCGTTTTATTAACTGGATTTTTAGCAATTTTAAGAAGAAATTTCGGACTAAATAATTTCCACAGGAATGCTGGGAAAATTTATATTTTTCTGCTTTTACTTCTCGCCGCACCATCAGGAATTTACATGGGGATTTTTGCGAATGGCGGCTTCTTATCAAAACTTTCTTTTGTCATTTTAGGCTGTTTGTGGTGGTTTTCGACTTTCAAAGCTTATCAGCTTGCCCGGCAGAAAAAATTTAAAGAACACAAAAAATGGATGTGGCGAAGCTTCGCATTCACTCTTTCTGCCATCACTTTGAGAATGTGGAAGGTTTTTATTGTATATTTATTTCACCCAAACCCAATGGATGTCTATCAGATCATTGCATGGCTCGGCTGGATTCCGAATATCCTTTTAATTGAATATTTAATCCTAAAAAAACACTTATAAATATGAAAATTTTAAAATTTAGTTTAGTTTCCTTGATTATCGTGTCTCTTTCAAGTTGTAAAAAAGAAGGAAATGTAGCTACAACTTCAAAAGACTCTTTGATTGTCAAAAAAGACTCGGTTGTTGTGCCGGAAGTTCACCAAGAGTTTTACGGAATTTATACCGGAGAATTCTCAGGAAAAGAAACGATGCACGACAATGAAATGGATGAAGATTATGAAGGAATCAATATCAAAAGACTTTCTTTAAAGATAAATAAAATCACGAAAGACAGTGTTTACGGGCAAAGCATCGTGGATGGGAATCAACGACCTTTTCGTGGAATTTTTAATGAAAACTCGAATTCTTTTACGCTAGACGAGCCGGGAAATGATAAAACTGACGGTAGATTTGAAATTAAATTAAATAATGACAGCATCACTGGAAAATGGACTGCTTTCAACAAATCTGCAGTAAAAGCTTCTTCGAAAAATTTAAAACTTATTAAAAAAGATTTCGTTTACAATCCGAATTTTATGCTTGATGAAAATTCAGATCTGATTGATTGGGAAAACCCAAGAGATTTTAAAGAAAAATATACCGACGAAGAAACCGGAAAAACGGAAACTTATACCTCATCTAAAAACAGAGTTGCTTCTGATGCGGTCTTTAAAATCAACGCTTCTAAACAAAAACTGACAGAAAAAGAGTTGAAAAATCTCAGAAAGCTTGATATGGAAATCATCAAAAATTCTGTTTTTGCAAGACACGGATATTCTTTCAAGAAACAAACCTACAGAAACTTTTTTGAGCAGACAGATTGGTATATTCCCGTTTCAAATAATGTTGATAGTGAGCTTTCTCCGATGGAAAAGGAAAATGTAGCTCTGCTGAATCGTTTTATCAAATATGCGGAGGATAAATATGACCACTTTGGAAGGTAGTTTTTATCGCAGATTATTAGGATTTCGCAGATTTTTTTGAGTAAAATTAATTTTCACAAAAAGATATAGCAGCAAGCATCCAACTGCATAACAGGCAATATCAATCCACGAAAAAGAATTTCCAATTACAATATACATTAGGCTTCCAGGTTGGAAGCCTAATTTTTCGGCTATATTGAAAAACTGCGCAAATTCTATCAGACAGGAAAAGGCAAATATCCCAAGAATAAGTTTTGTGTTGTTTACAATCAAAAAACTTTTTACAAAAGTATAAAGCAACATTACCACGATGACATCTCCTAAGTAGGCTCTGATGAAGAACTGGTTTTTTAAAACCGTTGCGATCAAAACCTCAACAAGAAAAATAAATATCGTTAAAAGAAGATATTTCAGGCTAAATTTAAATTTCATCATGTGTAATTTTGGCTAGAGCCAATTGAATTTTGTTTTTAATCAAAGATCAGACTAAAGTCCGCTAATTAATTTCTTTGTACATAACATTAAAACCAAAAGTACTAAAAAATTATTCGTTTTCAAATTTAGCCGAAGCATTGACAACTTAATGACAAACAATTTGTTAAATTTTGTACAATAAATCAACATTTAATTTACATTTTAAACAAAACAAACTATTTTGTGGTATATTTTTTGCTGAATCTTCAATACAACTATACATCTGAGATTATTTTTCAGAATCAGTATTAAAATTTTAATTCAATGAAAAAAGCTGCTTTTTTGCTAGGTTTGTTTTGTTTTTCAAGCTTATTTGCTCAAAGTTCAGAAACAAAAACTACAGTTCAAAATAATCAGACTACATATCCTGATTACTCGATTTTACAAACAAAAATGAGTATGAAAGATGTCGTCACAAAAGCAGATACAATTCCCGAATTTCCCGGTGGCATCAAAGTTTTTAAAAGAAAATATTTTGAAAGTATAGAAACTTTAGATGTGAAAATCAAAGAAAAAGTAGATACAAGACTCTATTTCATTGTAGAAAAAAATGGGTACGTAAGAAATATAACAGCAGTTGGAAGCAATAAAAAACACGCAGAAGCCGCTGAATTGGGTTTACGAAGAATATTCGCCCGCTGGAAACCCGCAACTGTAAATGGTGAACCCGTACGCTATCTGATGTATTTTCCTTTGACGAGTAAGTGATTTTAAATTATCTTCGTGAAAATTTTAACGGTGAAAAAAACACTAATTATCTTTTACTTTCTCTTCTCTTATTTTGCATCTGCACAAGATTCAATAAAAACCTATGATCAACTCAGCGAATTGGTTTTGACCGAAAGAAATGGAAAAGTACAAATGGACGCCGAAAAACCTGCCACATTTCCGCTTGGAATTACCGCACTAAGAACCATGATCCATGAGAATTTCAGAATGAGAAAAATTATCACCAATGCTGATCAAGAATTTTGCGAACTAATTTTTGTTATTGACAGAGAAGGCTCTATGGTAGAGGTGAAGACTTTAGGAACGAATATAAGCTTCAATAAAGAAGCAGAAAGAGCGCTCTCAAAAATCAAACAAAGATGGATTCCTGCTGAGATGAATGGTCAAAAAGTACGCTACAGATTCCGCATTCCTTTAACATTAACTTTTGATAAAAAATAAAATGATTAAATTATTTCCCAATCATTTTTTTAATCGAATTCAGTTTCATTAAAGCTTCAATTGGCGTCAAAGTATTGATGTCAATTTTCGTCAGTTCTTCTCTTATGTTTTCCAAAACAGGATCATCCAACTGAAAGAAAGAAAGCTGCATATTTTCTTCCGTAACTCTCTTGATGGTCTCGGAACTTCCGCCTTGAGAACGACTCGCTTCTAAGGTTTTCAGAATATCATTCGCTCTGTTGACCACTTTTGATGGCATTCCCGCTAATTTTGCAACATGAATACCAAAGCTGTGCTCACTTCCACCCGGAATTAATTTCCTTAAAAAGATGATATTCCCTTTGTTTTCCTGAATAGAAACGTGAAAGTTTTTAATTCGGTCAAAATTCACGGTCATTTCGTTCAACTCGTGATAGTGCGTTGCGAATAAAGTTTTTGCCTGAGTCGGATGTTGGTGAAGATATTCTGCAATCGCCCACGCAATCGAAACCCCGTCATACGTTGAAGTTCCACGACCAATCTCATCTAAAAGAATCAAACTTCGATCTGAAATATTATTTAAAATATAAGCAGCCTCGTTCATTTCTACCATGAAAGTAGATTCTCCGGCAGAAATATTATCTGAAGCTCCAACTCTTGTAAAAATTTTATCTAAAACACCAATTTCCGCATATTTTGCAGGAACAAAACTGCCGATTTGCGCCATCAGACAAACAATTGCCGTCTGACGAAGAATCGCAGATTTACCCGCCATGTTGGGACCGGTAACCATGATAATCTGCTGAGAATCTTTATCTAAGAAGATGTCATTCGGAATGTATTTTTCGCCAAGAGGAAGAGCATTTTCAATGATCGGATGTCTCGCTTCCTTTAAATCTATAGAGAAACTGTTATTCAAAACAGGTTTGGTGTAACTTTCAGAAACCGCCAATTCAGAGAAACCAACCGCAACATCAAGCTGAGCAATGATATTTGAATTTTCCTGAATTCTGTCCATATAAATCATCGTATCCGAACAGACTTTTCGGTACAATTGATTTTCCAGAACGCTGATTTTTTCTTCAGCTCCCAAAATCTGGCTTTCGTATTCTTTCAGTTCTTCTGTGATGTATCTTTCAGCATTCACAAGCGTTTGCTTTCTGATCCAATCACTCGGAACTTTATCTTTATGTGTATTTCTTACTTCAATAAAATATCCGAAAACATTATTAAAATCAATTTTCAGACTGGTAATTCCGGTGCGTTCTACTTCACGTTGGCACATTTCGTCCAGAAAACCTCTACCTTTATTTTGTAACCCTCTCAAATGATCGAGCTCTTCAGAAATATTTTGCTTAATGACATTTCCTTTCGCAAGATTTACAGGAAGTTCTTCATTCAAATTATTTTCGAGCAAATCGATCAATTCATCTAAAGAATTCAAAGGCTCCAACCAGGCTAAAACATCGGCATGAGGATGAAGCAATCCTTTAATTTTCTGAATATTGATCAAACTTTGACGCAGATAACCCAATTCTTTTGGTGAAATTTTTTCCGCCGCCAGTTTTCCCATTAATCGGTCTAAATCTGAAATCGCCCTCAATAATAGAGAAATCTCATATTTAAGCTGATCATTTTCGTTTAAAAAATCGATTAAAGAAAGTCTTCTTCCAATTTCTTCGACAGATTTTAAAGGCAGAATAATTCTTCTTCTCAATAATCTGCCACCCATTGGTGTAGACGTTTTATCGATAATATCCAGCAAAGATTTCCCTTTTGGATTGCTTGGATAAACGATTTCCAAATTTCTCAGCGTAAAATGATCCATCATCAGATAATCTTCCTGCGGAATAATCTGAATTTTGGTAATATGTGCCAAAAGTTTGTGATGCGTATCCTCAACAAGATAAGCAAAAATGGCTCCTGCCGCAGTGATTGCCAAAGGTAAACTTTCAACCCCAAAACCTTTTAATGAATTGGTTCTGAATTGATTTGTTAACTTTTCGTAGGCGAAATTATATTGATATGCCCAATCTTCCAGTTTAAAAACATTTCGGTTTTTCAGCTGATCAGGAATCTGTACACTTCGCTGGTAGATAATTTCACTCGGATCAAACGTATTGATGATGTGTAAAATTTTATCTAAATTTCCCTCACTCACCAAAAATTCTCCGGTAGAAACGTCCACCATCGCAATTCCGTATTTTTCTTTTTCTTTGTGAAGAGAAAGCAGAAAATTGTTCTTTTTGGAAGTCAAAACCTGATCGTTGAAAGTAACTCCGGGTGTAACCAATTCTGTTACCCCACGTTTTACAATTCCTTTGACGGTTTTCGGATCTTCCAATTGATCGCAAATCGCCACACGAATTCCGGCTCTCACCAACTTAGGCAAATAAGAATCTACGGAATGATGAGGAAATCCTGCCAGTTCGATATGACCATCTCCATTGGCTCTCTTCGTTAAAACAATTCCCAAAATCTGAGAAGTTCTCACGGCATCCTGCCCAAAAGTTTCGTAGAAATCTCCCACTCTGAAAAGCAAAAGCGCATCAGGATATTTCGCCTTGATGGTATTGTACTGCGTCATTAACGGGGTCTCTTTCTTCGTCGCCTTTGCCATTGAAATTTACTTAAATTTGGGTTGGTAAAAATAGGAAATAAAAAAGAAGGATTAAAGACGGATTTCAGTTTACCGAAAGTTTGCAAAAGTATATACAGATTTTAATAAAAAATTTACAACGCAATAATTTGCAGATTACTTTCCATTATCTGATCTTTTGTTTTGTATTTAGTTTCATATACGATTTCAGAAAGACTATTGATGAAGCCCGTTTCATCCTCCAAAGTAATTATATTTTTGGTTGCCGAATCATGATTAGATTCCAAATTATTGATCATAATTTGCGTAATTTCTAAGCCAAATTTGTCTTCAACTTCCTGAAATTCTTCAAAAATAAAAAGACAGTTGTTTTCAGCAATCCAATCAATATGAAAATCGAAAATTTGATTTGCATTATATTTCCCTCTTGTGTCGTAAAAAGGTGAAAAGAGTTTTTTAGCCTGAACTACATTTAGATAATCGGAAAGCGACTTCATCGATTTTGGAAATCTGGTTAATTCTAGATTATTATTTTCAAGAATTTTATTTAGGCTTTTATGCCTTTCCTTTTCGGTCTTTCCTGCAATTAAAATATGTTTCTTAAAAGTAAAATTCTTGTCCATCATTTTTATAAATAAACTATTGGTTTTAAAAATCTTTATAAACTTCAAATCTTTCAGGATTTACGATTTTGTAAATTTGAGACGAACTAAAATTAATTTTCTTGAAATTTATAAAAATTTATCTTTGCAACACAGACATCCACCATGAGAGTTTATAATACCAAAAATTTCCTGAAAATACTCGTCAGCTTACACAAAAGCGACACGCTGAAAATCCTTTTTCCTACGATGGTTTTGATGGCGGTTTATTCTTACGGAATACAATATCTGGAAATTGAATATTTGCATTTGACCGCCAAATCAAAAATTAGTAATGTCGGATTGATCCATTCTTTATTAGGTTTTGTTTTGTCTCTGCTTTTAGTTTTCAGAACAAATACCGCTTATGACAGATGGTGGGAAGGAAGAAAACTTTGGGGAAAGCTGGTGAATGATACTAGAAATTTTGCAGTAAAAATCAATATCATTCTCGCTGACGACAGAAAATCTGCAGATCAGATTTCGAGATACCTAAAATATTTCCCGCATTTTTTAGCCAAACATCTTTCACAAGAATCGACAAGACTGGCTTTAGATGAAGATTATTCTGAAATTGAAAAATCTTTAAAACATCACGGACCGAGCGATTTGATCATTCTCCTTACTCACAAATTATATCAATTAAAAAAAGAAGGTAAAATTTCTGATGTAGAATTACTGTATGTTGACACCCAATTGACAGGTTTTCTGGATGTTTGCGGTGGTTGTGAGAGAATTAAAAACACACCAATTCCCTACTCTTATTCTTCATTTATAAAAAAGTTTATTATTCTTTATGTTTTAGCTTTGCCAATCGCTTACGTCATTAATCTCGGATTTTTTATGATTCCTCTGACGGTTTTTGTATATTACGTTTTGATGAGTCTGGAACTGATTGCCGAAGAAATAGAAGATCCCTTTAATAATGATGAAAACGACATTCCGATGGAAACGATCGCTCAGAATATCGAGAAAAATGTACATCAGATAATGGGTGAGAAAAAATAGAATATAAATTAGATTTAAAAGCTTGATTGAATTTTCACCATTAAGATAATTAAGATTTTAGTGAAGGACAATTAGTGAAGGAATAAACAAGTTTATTCTGGTTAAGAAAATTAAGGTGAGAAAATAATAAAGTTAAGAATCCATTCGTATAGAAGAATTCGTAAATTGTAATAAGAAATAAATAAATTATTTTGGTCAATAAATTAAAATTGGAAGAACTCAACAGAATTGATGTTGAAACATTTAAAAAAGTAGAGAAAATTCCGTTAGTAGTTGTTTTAGATAATATCAGAAGTATGCACAATGTGGGTGCGACTTTCAGAACGGCAGATGCATTTTTGGTTCAGAAAATTATTTTGTGTGGAATTACTCCGCAACCGCCACACCGTGAAATTCACAAAGCTGCATTGGGCGCAACAGAAAGTGTGGACTGGTCATATGAAACAGAAATTAATTTTACAATAAATGATTTAAAAAGTCAGGGATTTGAGGTTGTCGGAATAGAACAAACAACAAATAGTACAATGATTACTGACTTTACCATTGACAATACCAAAAAATACGCAGTGATTTTAGGGAATGAAGTAGAAGGAATCAGTGATGAAGCTTTGCAGAATATCGATTCATTTATCGAAATTCCGCAGTTAGGAACTAAACATTCATTAAACGTAAGCGTTTGCGGCGGAATTGTAATGTGGGAGTTTGCAAAAGCTTTAGGAAATAAATAAATATCAACTATTGGTAATGTTTAATTAAAAATTTGAGGTCTTTGCTGAGTGAAACGCCTTTGCGAGCTTAAAACAGTTAGTAGTGAAAAAAATCTTTGCGGGCTTTGCGTTTAAATAAAGCATCACAATTCAGTTTTGAAAATCAGAATATGCCCTAAAATAAAAAAACTGCGGCTGTCTAAAAAGACAGTGCAGTTTGAAATAAATCTAATAAAAAGTAAAAATGAAAGGCGACAAAGATACTTTTTTATCTTTTACCAACAAAATATTTTTTTGCATTTTTTATTTTTACCAAAAAAAACTGCAATAAAGCAGGAAGGTTTCGTTTAAAATTTTATAAATTAGCACAATGTTTATCAAGGACTATATCTCAAAAGATTTTCCGTGTTTTCATCTGACTGACTCTATCGAATCAGCTAGAGAAACCCTAGAAGCATTTGGATATACGCATATTTTCATCAAAAAATCACACCATTTTTACGGAGCTATTGCCAAAGACTTTCTTTATGAAGAAGAAGGAACTTTGAAAAATCTCGAACATCAAATCGAGCGTTTTGCAATTTTGGAAGATAATAACATCATGGACAGCATCCGATTGTTTTATACTTTCAACGCCAATGTGATTCCTGTGATCAATAAAAATGAAAAATATCTGGGATACATCTGTTGTGATGATGTTTTTCAGACCTTTTCAAAATATCCTCTGTTTTCGGAAACCGGTGCTACTCTTACTGTAGAAACGCCGGCAAGAAAATATTCTATGACAGAAATTGCAAACATTGTAGAGAGTAACAATTCTAAGTTCTACGGTGGATTCATCACTTTCATGTCAGACGAATTTATTCACATCACCATCAAAATCAGCAACGAAAATTTAGCTTCAATTGATGCTACTTTTGACCGGTATGATTACAGAATTGTAGAAAAATATTATTCTGATGAGAAAACAGATCTTTTCAAAGACCGTTTAGGTTTTCTACAAAAATTTATCGAAATATAATATGAAGGCAGCCATATATTCTCAGAAAAAAGATCTTGATACTTTTTTATATTTAAGCAAATTTATTTCTGAACTGGAAAGCAGAGGTGTAAAATCGGTCTTGTTTGACGAAATGGCTGAAGCACTTCAATTTTCAAAAATATTTGAGACTTTTGGCAACAAACAGGATCTTATCGACAGAGAAATTGATCTTTTCTTTACTTTTGGCGGCGACGGAACGATTGTAAATTCATTGACTTTCATAGAAGATCTTGAAATACCTGTCGTAGGTGTAAACACCGGAAGACTCGGATTTTTGGCAAGTTTTACCAAAGAAGAAGCATTCAAAGCATTAGATTCTATCTTAAAAGGTGATGTAAAAACCAGCCGAAGATCTGTGATTGAAGTAGTTTCACCAAAATCAGACGAATTTTTTCCGTATGCTTTAAATGATGTTACGATTTCCCGAAAAGAAACCACATCAATGGTAACGGTAGATTCATATATTAACAATGAATTTCTGAATGTTTTTTGGGGCGACGGCGTGATTGTTTCTACACCTACAGGTTCTACGGCTTATTCGTTGAGCTGCGGTGGACCAATTATCTCTCCAAACAACGAAAACTTTGTCATCACTCCGATTGCACCACACAATTTGAATGTAAGACCTTTGGTTGTCAATGATAAGGTTGAAATTAAATTTAAAGTAGAAAGCAGAGTTCCGCAA
>Ga0302215_10000683_pt1 | contig 24849 bp, 16 predicted proteins | sample II_Fen_N3_1_FD_194580 | JGI IMG/M metagenome (GOLD analysis project Ga0302215, IMG submission 194580) | Peat permafrost microbial communities from Stordalen Mire near Abisko, Sweden - II_Fen_N3_1 | ecosystem: Environmental > Terrestrial > Soil > Wetlands > Permafrost | place: Sweden: Abisko... | reverse complement strand
TGCCCGCGATTTTTCTCCCAATGACATAGAATCCATGCAGGTATTAAAGGATGCTTCTGCCTGTGCCATTTATGGTTCACGTGCTGCAAACGGCGTTATTATTATCACTACTAAAAAAGGAAAAGAAGCCACTCCGTTGCATGTTGAATATTCAGGATATTTTGGTGTTGATAATATTTCAAAAACGATTCCGGTTTTAGGAAGCGCAGATTACCAGGCAATGAATAACCGCAGCCGCATAAATGATGGATCAGCAGTATGGTCAGCCAATGATCCAACCTCACCTGATTATATTAGTAATGTGAACACGAACTGGCAAAAATCAGCACTTAAAACAGGGATTCGTCAGGATCATAATGTAAACTTCTCAGGAGGTGGTCAACATAATACGTATAATATATCATTGGATTACTATGATTCCAAAGGCACTTTAGTAGGAGTTGGCCCTGACTATCAACGATACACAGTTCGAGCATCAAACACTTTTGAAACAAGTATTTTTAAATTTGGCACCACTGTAGGCTATACTCATTCGAATCAAGATGGATTGAATTCAACAAACCAGTCGAGTTTCTCCGGTGGAAATCCACCTATTATCAATACATTACTGGCTTCCATTCCAACCCAAAAAGTGTATGACAGTTCTACTTCATCCGGTTTCGGAAGCTATAATGTGGACACACAGGGAGAAATGTATTCTTTGAATATTGTAGCCATGAATAATATACTTAAACAAAACACGGTCGTAGACCGAATGTCGGCAAACGGGTATACGGAAGCTGATTTAGGAAAATTGTTTGGATTTGATACGAATCAAACTTTAAAGTATAAACTGAATGTATCATGGGATAAAACCACTGTCAAGGATTTCAACTGGGTTCCGGCTTTTAATCTAACGGCTTTTTATACCAATACGCTAGCTAAATTGGACGACGGATACAGAACCTATACAACAGCTTTGGTTGAAAACACATTGAATTATTCCGGGCAATTTGGCAGACATAAAATTGAGGCCTTAATAGGACAAACCTATCAGACTGACAGTTATAACACGCTGACAGGGCATGCCGAAGGATTTACCACCCCTTATTACATGGAAATTGCAAACGGACAAACCACAACAAGTTCCAGCTACGATAGCTATCATTACCTGGCTTCTTATTTAGGACGTGTAAATTATGATTTTGATAATCGTTACTTACTCACCGCAACAATAAGAAGAGATGGCTCCTCACGTTTTGGATCGAATAATAAGTTTGGTTATTTCCCCTCTGTAGGTTTTGGTTGGAAAATCAATCACGAAAAATTTTTTACTATCGATGAGAATACTGTCTCCGAATTAAAACTCAGGGGCAGTTGGGGTGAACTAGGAAATGAAAATATTGGAGACTATCAATTTCTACAATCTGTAAACAGAAACTACGTGTATAATTTCAACAACAGCGTCGTTTATGGTGGCAGTGAATCATCAGTTGTGGATACTAAAATTAAATGGGAAACTAAACGCATGGCAAATATAGGGCTTGATGCAAGCTTTCTGAATCATGCTTTTGATTTCACTGCCGAGTATTACAATTCAAGAAGTTTTGATTTGTTAGTTGGAGTGCCAATACCTTTATCTGTCGGATCAATTAATAATTATCCGGTTGTAAACGCAGGGATCGTCGAAAACTCTGGATTTGAATTCACAGCTACCTATCACAATCATAAAAATCCGTTCAAATTCGATATCACAGTCAATGCTTCGACACTGGCCAATAAAGTAATCAACCTTGGAAATAACGGACAACCTATTTATGGTGCAGGATCTATTACCAAAGAGGGTGGCGAAGTCGGACGTCTGTATGGATATGTATACTCAGGGCTTTTCCAGAACCAGAGTGAGATCGATGCAGTAAATGCTGCTTCTGCGGCAAAGAATGGTGCAGGTGCTGTGTATCAACCTTCCGTTGCTCCCGGCGATATTAAATTTAAAGATCTGAACGGCGATGGTAAAATTACACCTGAAGACCGTACTGATTTAGGGAGTGGTATTCCTCATTTTAATTATGGATTAACTTTTAATGCCAGCTATAAAGCTTTTGACTTTTCACTGATGGCTACCGGGGTAACAAAATTTTTAGTAGATGACGCTATTTATCGTGAGTTGATGCATACTTCAGGTGGTCTTAACTGGGATACCGAAATCCTGAACAGTTGGACTCCGACCCATACCAATACCGATATTCCAAGAGTGGTATATACTGACCCGAATGACAACGGAAGGGATTCAAACCGTCCGGGTTGGTTGCAAAACGGAGCTTATCTGAAAATATCGAATATTACTATCGGGTACACTTTATCTTCTAAATTTATACAACAAGCATTCTCATCTCTTCGGATTTATGCAACCTGTCAAAATGTATATACGATTACAGGTTATAAAGGTTTTAATCCTGACTATAGTACCGGCTCTGTCTGGAGTCCGGGATTTAATAGCGGATCGTATCCGACTCCAAGGACAATGATGTTAGGGATTAAGTTGAGCTTAAAATAATCTTAAAAAAAATACAAATATGAATCACATAAAATATTTCATTGCAGCTCTATCAACCACGTTGTTGTTTGTTTCCTGCGATAGCAACCTGGATGTTGCAAACCCGAACACACAAACTTCGGCTGACTTCTGGAAAAATGAAAGTCAAATTTCAGAAGGTGTAACTGCTATATACAATCGACTTATCATCGATGGCACCTATCAGCGGACACTTCCTGCTTTAAAAGATGTCCGTGGTGACGATGTTAATTCCGCTTCTCCCTGGACCATCTATCCTTTAACGGGTAATTTTACAGTTCATGCAGATTATGACGTTTTACAATGGCCGTGGCGTGATTTGTACCAAATGATTGCTAAAGCGAACCTGGTACTATTTAATGCACCGAATGTAACTTACTCAAGTCCGGACTATAAAAACAGACTGTTGGGTCAAACCTATTATCTGCGTGCCCTCGCTTATTATGAGTTAATGGAAAATTATCAAGTAGTTCCACTGGTACTTACCAAACCGGTTGATCAAACAAATTATTATCCTCGTACAGCTACGCGTGCCGAGATATTTGCTGCCATTGAATCCGATTTGACGAATGCCCAATCGATGTTGCCAAAAAGCTATGACAATGTTACTGGTGATGATAAGGGTCAAAAAGGGAGAGCAACCTGGGGGGCGGCAACAGGGCTGCTCGGGAAGCTCTTAATGATTGAACAAAAATGGCCTGAAGCTGCCGTGCAACTGAAAGCTGTCATTGATTCGAAACAATACAGTTTAATGGCAAATTACGGAGATAATTTTACTATGGCAAAAGAAAATAATTCCGAATCATTATTTGAAGTGCAATTTTTAACGGGGGTTGGCACAACGGAGAATTGGACAGGCGATCCGTCATCATCCTGGAAACAAGCTTCAGCGCTTGACTTTCCTTATGGTATGGTTGCATTCGGTGCCTGGGAAGATTTTCACCCTACACAATGGCTTTACAATGAATTTAAACTGGAAAGGTGTAATGATGGGAAATTAGACCCACGGCTTTACTGGACAATTGTCTCATATGAAAGTGAATATGATACATATCCTGGCACCGATGGACGATCGAATACAATTTTCGGTATTAAACCTTACCAGACAAATAGAATTGATAAAACCAACAAGAAAATTTACATTGCCAAATATACTTACGCACGTCTTAACGGTTTTACAGCGGAAGGCGCCGGATTGAGGGATAACTCAGGCATCAATTATCGGATTATGCGGTATTCGGAAATTATTCTTTTGTATGCCGAAGCATTAAATGAAATGAATGGACCTACATCAGATGTATACTCTTATATACAGCAAGTGAGAGATCGTGCAAAACTGCCTGATCTGGCTACCTCACAACCAGGATTGACTCAATCGGCAATGAGAGATCAAATCGCCCACGAAAGAGCGTTGGAACTTGGTATCGAAGGAGTGCGCTTCTATGATATCATTCGTTGGGGTTGGCTGTCTGACAATTCAAAATTGACCACGCTTAAAACTCACGATCCTGAATTTAATACCTATTCTACCGGTCATGAATACCTTCCGGTTCCTCAAATTGAACTTGACAACAATCCAAATCTGACTCCAAATTCAGCAGATTAAGATTATCATGCCCTTGTATCGATGTACAAGGGCATGTTTATCTAATTAATTTACACTATATTTGTTTCTCATTTATAATCACTTATGTTTAAAATACATTCTTCTTGTTTGTTATTTGTTGTCTTACTATTGGTTTTTTCATGTTCGAAAAATGCTGATATTATCCCCAACAATCCACCTATTGTTACAGATACTACAAAAACAGTAGTTCCTTTTGATATTAATACCATTGAGGATACGTATGCTGATGTAGCACCGTTCAATTATTATACAAAATGGGGATCTTATAATGTTCATGATCCATCAATTAAAAAATTCGGCGACTATTATTACTGCTATTGTACAGATGTTGGTTATGGTATTACAGTACGTTCGGGGATTCAAATCAGAAAATCTAAAGATTTAGTAGAATGGACATTTGTGGGTTGGGTTTTCAGCGGAATTCCCGCAAAAGGTTCAGCTTATATTAAGCAGATGGGAGGAATACCCTTTGATGCTTTATGGGCTCCTTACGTAATGAAAGTGGGAAATGAATACCGGTTATATTATTCCTTATCCTCCGCCGTTGCGCGACTAAGTGTTATTGGGATGGCAACTGCTTCATCTCCCACAGGACCATGGACAGAACAAGGTCTGGTAGTTACTTCTGCCAACGATGGATCACAACAAACAAATGCAATTGATCCTACTGTAATAACTACTCCAGGAGGAGAGCAATACATGTACTATGGTTCGGCATGGGATGGGATTTATATTTTAAAATTAGATCCTGCTACAGGACTTACTGCAAATAGTGGCGATAAAGGGACCCGTATAGCAAACCGCGGATTTACAAATGGTAAATATAATGGTAACATTGAAGGGGCAGAAGTGATTTACAATGCAGACTTAAAAAAATATTATCTGTTTATTGCCTATGACTGGCTACAGACAAAATATAACACCCGGGTATGCAGAGCAGACAACCCCACAGGGCCCTATAATGACTTTAATGGCAATGATGCAAATACAAATGTGGATCATGGTCCAATGATACTGGCACCCTATCAATTTACAGGACATGGTGGTTGGCAAGGGACGTCACACGTTAGCGTATTCGATGATAGCAATGGTCAGTTTTTCATTGCACATCAGGCTCGACCAGGGGTAAACAGCTATTATATGGATTTACACGTTCGTAAGCTATTTTGGACTACAGATGGATGGCCCGTTACTTCGCCCGAACGCTATGCGTGGGAAAGTAATGCCACCGTTTCAAATGATAGCATTGCCGGGACCTGGGATTATATTTCGTTGGATTATAATATCGTGCCCGGATATTCAGCAGAACAGACATCTCCTGATTTACAGGTTGCCACATCGCTGATAATTAATGCAAATGGTACAATAAACGGGGATGCGGGCAGTACATGGACCTATAATGCTCCCTGGCTTCAGATAAATTGGAGTAACGGGAATAAAGATAAAGTATTTGTACAAAAAGGGCATGATTGGGAAAAAACCGGAAGGCCGGTAACGGTTATATTTACAGGTTTAAATAACAAAGGAACCGCAGTGTGGGGAAAAAAATTGTGACATGGAATTTATTCTTCACTACTGAAAACAATCGATTTCATTTATAACAAGTTCTATTTATTATCAGTTGTTTGCATAGCAGATTTTCAATAGACTCTAACGGAAATTAGCACAACAGACTAATTTCAAAGTCGGATTTGACAATACAGGTTTATATAATTTTGCATAATTAATTTTGAAAATCAATGACAAATGTTTCAAAAAACTAAAAGCACAACCGTTTCAAATTTCGACATTGCTTTAAAAAAGAATCCTGGTTTTTTTTTAATTATCCTGATGAGTATATTCTTTTTGAATCAAGCATTTGCTCAAAGCAATGTTATTGTTCATGATCCTGTTATGATCAGACAAGACAGCACCTATTACATCTTTTGCACAGGGTTTGGGGTTTCAGTTTTTTCTTCCAAGGATATGAAAAACTGGAAAAAAGACGAACCTGTATTTTCAAAAGCACCCGGGTGGGCAGTTGAGGCTATTCCTTCTTTTAAAGGTCATATATGGGCCCCTGATATTTCACTGTTCAATGGAGAGTATTATTTGTATTATTCAGTTTCAGCATTTGGTAAAAATACATCCTGTATCGGGCTGGCAACCAACAAGACTCTTAATCCGCTTGATTCTTCATTCAAATGGGTAGATCAGGGTAAGATCATTCAATCAATCCCGGGTCAAACGAACTGGAATGCTATTGATCCCAATCTGATCGTTGATGACAAGGGAACTCCTTATTTGTGTTTTGGTTCTTTTTGGGATGGCATAAAACTCGTAAAACTATCACCGGATGGAAAAAGCATTGATGAAGATATCAACTCAATCCCTACCATAGCCACCAGGAAAACTGACCCTGATATGGAAAATCCTCCTGCAGTTGATGACAATCCTGTTGATGCAGGCGGGAATGCTATCGAAGCACCATTCATCTTTAAAAAAGAAAAGTATTATTATTTATTTGCATCCATTGATTATTGCTGCAAAGGGGTAAACAGCACCTATAAAATGATTGTTGGCCGTTCAGATAAAGTTACTGGTCCTTACGTTGATCAATCCGGGACTTTAATGACCCGGGGCGGTGGCACCATACTTCTGCAGGGTGATAAAGACTGGAATGGTGTTGGTCACAATGCAGTTGTTAGTTTTAATGGCATAGATTATCTGGTATTTCATGGATACGATGCCAATGATGAAGGGAAACCAAAACTCAGAATTGAAACACTGCAATGGGATGAATTCGGTTGGCCTAAAGTACTAAAAAAATAAGTGATTTTTTGTTTTGTGATTAGAGGTGTGTTTGGTTACAAAAAAAGGCAGAGGTTAAAATCTCTGCTTTTTCATTTAAAGGTATTCATTCTAAAAAAGGGTTTAAATTAATCTGTTCATCCATAAATTGATGACTCTAAGGAGTTGTTTTTACAACTGCAATTTAAATTGATTTAATTAATTGGGAATTTTACTGAATAGAATATTCTGATATGTGTTGACATTCTCAAAAAAAAGGGTGAATCAAAATAACTCTTTATCAGACAGCCCGGGGTTCCTAAGTTAAGTATTCTTATTAGCAGGTATTTATCATCTTATTTTCACAACGGCAAAGTATTAAAATTTGATTGGATCATTTGTTTTTACATTTTTTAAAAGTTATGTTTCAAATTAAATTAAAACTGATAACTTTGCAAACCGGAATTAAGTATCTGTAGTCCCTATCCTTAGGCAATATTTAAGTTAGCGAACCATTATTTGAGCATATTATTGTTCTAAATCTGTATACGATTCAATTCTAATAACATCTTACTTTTAGTAATAAATAAAAATTGATATGAATAAATTTTCAATCCTTTTCATTTTTGTTTGGATGAATGTCCTTTTACTTTTAGCCCAGGGTACTATCAGCGATTACAACCGGGCCTTTTCATTGGAAAGCAGAGTTAAGGATAAAGTATTTTATTCGAATGTAACACCTCAATGGATCGGGGATACAAACCGGTTTTGGTATATCAGCAATACACCTCAGGGAAAAAAGTACATATTAATTGATGCACAGCACAAGACACGAAAACCTCTTTTCGATCAGAATAAGTTAGCACTTGAACTTAATCTGTCACTTGAGACACCGATTGATGCCTACAAGTTACCATTGCAAAACTTAAAAGTTTCAAACTCTTTGGATACCATTCATTTCGAATACAATTCATACAATTGGGACTATATCACGAAGAATAATTCTCTTAAAAAGGGAGATAAAACAGAGAAGCATAAGGATGAATATTGGGGTACTGTTGATGATGAACGGAAAGTGAAACCGGTATTGTCACCAGACAAGAAAATGGAAGGTTTTCTAAGAGACAATAATCTGTATATTAAAGTCATTAAAACGGGAGTTGAAAAAACAATCAGTACTGATGGTACGACGGACGATTATTATTCGTCGAATATCTCCTGGTCACCCGATTCGAAGAAACTGGCGGTAATGAGAATCCATGCTGCTGAAGTAAGGAAATTGCACCTTATTGAATCTTCACCCTCCGACCAGCTTCAGCCAAAGTTATTACAAAGGGACTACCTTAAACCGGGAGATGTTCTTCCTGTCCGTACTCCGGTACTATTCGATGTGGAAAGTGGTGATAAAAAGATCCCTGATACTGAACTTTTCAACAGTCAGCTTGACTTAAAAGGATTTGAATGGAGCAAAGACAATGCATCCGTCTTATTTGAATACAATCAACGGGGCAGTCAGGTATACAGGGTCATGGAAATGTCTGCTGAGACCGGTGAGATAAAAACACTGATAGAAGAAACATCTAAAACCTTTGTCAATTACAATCGCTATTTCAGAAGGAGCCTTTCCAACGGGAATGAAATCATATGGATGAGTGAACGTGATAACTGGAATCATTTGTATTTGTACGACAGAAAAACAGGGACTATAAAAAACCAGATCACAAAAGGAGAATGGTACGTGCGTGATGTCATCAATGTTAACGAGAGTACACGTGAAATCATTTTCTCCGCCAACGGAATGGTACAAAACGAAGATCCTTACCTGGTGCGTTATTACAGGATTAACTTTGATGGCACAGGTCTTAAATGCCTGACTCCCGAAGAAGGTATGCATCAGGCATGGTTCTCTGAGGACAACAAGTTTATGGTGGATGTCTATTCGACAGTCAACAAAGCTCCCATTTCTGTATTGCGAAATGCTAAAGATGGCAAAGTCATCATGGCTTTAGAGAAGGCTGATATTTCAGAACTGCTAAAAACAGGTTGGAATGCTCCCGAACCTTTTTCTGCCAAAGGACGTGATGGAAAAACAGATATTTGGGGAGTCATCATTCGGCCTACAAATTTCGACCCCAACAAAAAATACCCTGTATTGGAATATATATATGCCGGTCCTGGAAGCCAGTATACACCAAAGACATTCTTTTCATTCAACCGTTATTTAACCTCAATTGCCGAGCTGGGCTTTATCGTCATTCAAATGGATGGTATGGGGACTTCATTTCGTTCGAAAGCTTTCGAAGACATCATATATAAAAACCTGAAGGATGCAGGTTTCCCCGATCGTATCGCCTGGACAAAAGCCGCTGCAGCCAGATATCCCTTCATGGACATAAACAGACTGGGAATCTATGGAGCCTCAGCCGGTGGACAGGCTGCCATGTGGGCTACCCTTTTTCATCCTGAACATTACAAGGCTGCCTACTCAGCATGCGGATGTCACGATAACAGAATTGATAAACTCTGGTGGAATGAACAATGGATGAGTTACCCCGTTGGAGAAGAATATGCCGCAAATTCGAATGTCGTCAATGCACATCTTCAATCCCGCCCGCTCATGTTGGTTGTGGGTGAATTGGACGATAACGTTGATCCATCATCAACCTTTCAGGTTTGCAATGCATTGATAAAAGCGAATAAAGATTTCGAACTGGTGGTATTGCCGGGAGTTGGGCATACCATGGGTGGAGACTTTGGAGAGCATAAACGGTATGACTTCTTTGTGAAAAACCTGATGGATATAACTCCTCCTGCCTGGGATATGGTGGGTGCGAAGAAATAAGTACTATTCAATAAATATAAATGCAGAGCAATACGGCTCTGTTTCTTTATTCTGCATTTTGAAACTAACACATTTTTAAAATTGCATTTTATTAATTTATTTGTTCTCAAATAAAAATCATACTCTTGAATATTATTTTAGTAAACATTCGATACAAATGTTTCGTTATATGTAAACAACGTATATCTTTGTAACCAGCTTTATCCATTTATGAGAAAACTATTTGAAATTATTTTCCTGCAAGATGCCTATGACTTTTTAAAAAGTCTTGATAAAAAACATTACGAGAAAATATTATATAATATAAGAAAAGCACAGATTGAAAATGAACCTGAACTTTTTAAGAAAATAAATGATGAGATTTGGGAGTTCAGGACTTTATATCAGGGAATTCATTATCGGTTTCTATCATTTTGGGATAAAACGGATAAATCAAATACCCTTGTAGTTTTGACTCATGGTTTCATAAAGAAAAGGAATAAAGTGCCGGAAAACGAAATACAGAAAGCGGTTCAACTAAGAATGAGATATTTAAATGAAAAATAAGATGAAAAAATATAGCTTAGACGAAGTACAAAATGAACTTATCGGAAATGTAGGTTCACCTGAAAGGGAAAAGTTTGAATATGAATTACAGTTAGACATGATTGGAAAAGCAATTAAGCAAACACGTCAGGAACGTAATATGACACAGGAAGAGCTAGGAAAACTAATAGGCGTCCAGAGAGCTCAAATTTCCAGACTTGAAAACAATGCAAATAATGTCACGTTGGATACTTTGATGCGGGTCTTTGCTGCATTAAAGGCTAAAGTAAAATTTCAGGTTGAATTACCTAATATAAATATCAGTGTTGTTAAATAAAAAGCAGAGCCTTTAAGGCTCCGCTTTTTATCTTTGATAATTTCTTACAATATCTATCTCATCTTCCGTCTTTGGTTTCATTTTACCCAATCGTCGAACACCGGTTTCGGTAATGGTAAAATCTTCTTCGTTACGGATACCGCCAAAATTGCGATACTTTTGAACTTCCGTCCAGTTGATATATTCGTTGAAACGACCTTCTGATTGCCATTTATCCATTAACTCAGGGATAAAATAAATACCGGGTTCAATGGTAAATACATGTCCCGGTTTCAAAGTCTTAGCCAACCGCAATGATTTAAGTCCAAACTGGGTACTCTTGGGTTTTCCATCATAACCAACCCACACTTCACCCAGGTCTTCCATATCATGGACATCAAGACCCATCATATGGCCTGTACCGCACGGAAAAAACAATGCATGTGCACCTTGTTCCACGGCATCTTCTGTATTTCCTTTCATGAGTCCCAGTTCTTTCATGTTGTCAGCTATTGAATAACATGCTGCCATGTGCGCTTGTAGAAAAGGTACGCCGGGAGCCAGTTGGTCAATGGCTGCCTGATGTGCTCTCAGGCTCATTTCGTACACTACCTTTTGTTGATTGTTCAACGTAACATCTACCGGGAATGTACTCGACAAATCACCGGCATAATGCATACGGGTTTCGGCACCTGCATCAAGCAAAAACAAGTCACCTCTTTTCAATACATTACCATGGTAATGGTTGTGCAGAGTCTGACCATTTATGGTGGCAATGATGGGAAAAGAAAGTTCACAATTGGCTGCAAGTGCAATCTCATAAACCCGTGCCGCTATCTGCGCTTCCGTCATTCCCGGACGTATAAGTTGCATGGCGGCTACATGCATATCCACGGATAAATTCACGCCATGCTCAATTTCAATTATCTCTTCGGATGATTTAATCTCCCGTTGACTAACCACAGCACGTATTAGTTTCAGTGAGGATTTCGCACTTAACTCGTCGGGTTGAAGAGAGAGCAATTGCTGTAATTTTAATTTGTTTTCAGGCCTGTAAGGTGGTAGGAAATGTATCTCCCTTCCTTTTTGTTGTGCTGCAAGGACTATCTTAGATAATTCGTCAAGCGGTAAAGATTCATTTATCCCCCCTGAAAACACTCTTTCTGCAATGGTCGGTTGTGATCCCATCCATACGATATCATCGATCGTGTAATCATTTCCAAAAATGATTTGTTGTTGGTTATCCACATCGATCACCCCTACCAAACCGGGAAAATCAATTCCGAAATAATATAAAAAACTACTGTCCTGTCGGAAATGATACCCGTTATCGGCATAATTCATCGGACTTTCTTCGTTTCCAAGCAATAATATTAATCCGGTTCCAATCTTTTCATTCAGGACTTTTCTTCGTTGGATGTAAGTTTCTTTGTCGAACATATTGCATAATTTAATTATTGAACTAAGTTTACCTGTCTTTAAAACGACGCATAAGTTAATTTATTATACACATTCATGTTCCGTTCTGTTTATTATTTCATTCTGAAGGTCAATTCCAAGGTCATTGAAATAATCGCTATACCCTGCCACCCGGACAATCAGGTTGCGATATTTCTCAGGATGCAACTGAGCATCACGTAATGTAGCACCATCTACCACATTAAACTGAATATGGTGTCCGTTCATGCGGAAATAGCTCCTGACCAGGCTAGATACTTTATGAACGGCAGTTTCATCTTCAAAGAATTCAGGACTGAATTTTTGATTTAACAACGTCCCGCCGGTATGCAAATGATCAATTTTGGATGCTGATTTAATAACCGATGTCGGTCCGTTTTTATCAGAACCCTGTACGGGTGAAATACCTTCCGAAACAGGCATACCTGCTTTTCGTCCATCAGGTCCGGCATGCATGACACTTCCAAAATAGACATGGCAAGTTGTTGGTAACAGGTTGATACGATAAACAGCACCGCGGGGACTGACGTGTCCGCTCACCGCATCATGATAAATATTGAACACATCTACCAACTGACTATCGGCCTTATCATCATCATTTCCGTATTTCGGAGTTTTGTATAGAATTTTATAGAGCAGGTCATCGTTATTTTCGAAGTTATTTTCCAACGCGTTTACAAATGCTGTCAATGTTATGACTTTATCATCAAAAACAAGTTTTTTCAACGAAGTGAGCGAATCAGTCATAGTACCCATCCCCACTCCCTGAATGTAATTGGTATTATACCGTGCACCACCGGTAATATAATCCTTACCTGAGGCCACACAATCGTCTATTATCAACGAAAGGAATGGTGTTGGCATAAAGGTCATAAAGATTTTTTCAATCGCGTTGCTTCCCTTGATTTTTATTGCTATAAAATGTTCGACCTGGGCTTTAAATGCTGCCAATAGTTCAGAATAATTGTTGAAGTCAACCAGTTTACCGGTTTTAATACTGATTTGTTTATTTGTCCTGAGGTCAAAACCGTTGTGCAAAGTCAATTCAAGTATCTTTGGCAGGTTAAAATAGCCACTCAGAATATAACTTTCCGTACCAAACGCACCACTTTCCACACAACCACTGGCACCACCATTCCGGGCATCTGCCTCTGTTTTTCCCTGATTCATTAATTCCTGTACGATAGCATCTGTATTGAATATGGAAGGTTGTCCAAATCCGGTCTTGGTAATTTGCACAGCCCTTTCAATAAATGCATCCGGATTCAACCGGCTCAGTTGTACCATAGAGCTTGGTTGAAGCAGTCGCATTTCTTCAATCACATCCAACAAGATATAGGTCATTTCATTCACGGCATCCAGTCCATCGGGAGTAACTCCACCCAGATTTATCAATGAAAAATCGGTATAGGTATTACTTTCAAGGGCTGTTATACCTACTTTTGGAGGTGATGGGTGGTTATTAAATTTAATCCAGAATGATTGAAGCATTTCCACTGCCTGCTCCCTGTCTAATGTTCCTGCTTCAGTTTCGGCTTTGTAGAAAGGGAATAAATGCTGGTCGAGCCTACCCGGATTAAACGAATCCCAGGGATTAAGTTCGGTAACGACTCCCAAATGAACAAACCAGTAATGTTGCAACACCTCGTGAAAAGTTGCCGGTGCATGGGCAGGAACGCGCCTGCAGATCCGCGCCATTTCTGTAAATTCTTCCTTGCGTAATGGATCTTTTTCAATGGATGCCAGTACGTCCAGAGCTACAGCATGCCGGTTGGCAAACATAATAATAGCCTCAGCTGTGATCTTCATCGCTTTCAACTCTTCCATTTTATCGTAAGCCTGCGCATCGGTTAACCAATCCAGGGAAGCCATACTGATTTCCACATCAGCAATAATATCGAGCATTCCTTTCTTGTAGATTTTATATCCGGCTACTGTATGTCCCGGTGCACGTTGCTCCATAAACTCGGTAAAAATGCCACTGTTGTACGCATCATGCCATTCGGAAGACATCGAATTCATCACCCTGTCGCGGTTCGAACGTCCGTTCCAGAATGGTATAATCGTTTTTTCAAAAGCTTCACGGGTTTCATCATCCACCCGAAACCAGACCTTTTCACGGGTGTTCAGTATTTCCAGATCTTTTAACGAGTGTACGGTTATTTCAGGATAAGTAGGTGTTGCTTTAGGTGCCGGTCCACGTTCACCCACAATCAGCTCCATATCGTTAATGCATAGATATTTATTCTCCAGGATATACCTGAATGATTTTGCTCGTTGTACAGGTATTGAATCACCAAAAGCAATATGATTCTTATAAAATTCAGTGATCAGGATTCCACGTTCAGCCGATATCCGGTTGATAGCGTTGAGGCTTTGTTCGCGTAATAATTGAATTCTTGAATTCATGGGGTGAAGGGTTTGAGGTTTGACGTTTGATGTTTGAAAGTTTGATGTTTGATGTTTGATGTTTGAAAGTTAGCTATTAATGAATGTTCTCCGGTTATAAGTTTTAAAAGTTCAATTCTTTTTATCCTGAAAATCCGGTTATCCACCTATTTTGACCACGTAGCCGGCTTCTTCGAACAGTTGCTGCACATCTGACAATTCAGCCTTACCTACGGATTTTAATTCTTTTAGCTGGTTTTCAATCTTAAAACGCTCGTACTTGTGCGAGGCAGTATTGTGGTATGGCAATAAATCGACACCCACAACCGATGAGTTCAATCCGGTTAGAAAAACGATTGTCTCCCTGATATTGTTCAGTGTAAAAGTCAGTCCGGGAACAAGTGGAATACGTATTCTTACTTTTTTACCCATATCCACCAACCTGGTCAGATTATCCAGAATGAGTTGATTGGGGACACCGGTATATATTTTATGTAAATCGGTATCCATCAATTTCAGGTCGTATAAAAACAAGTCGGTATGACAGGCAACTTTTTCGAGCACTTCCCAATTGGCAAAACCACAAGTATCAACAGCCGTATGCATTCCTTCCGAGTGACAGGCAACAAGCATATCCACTAAAAATTCAGCTTGCTGCAAAGGCTCTCCTCCTGAAAAGGTAACTCCCCCACCCGATTCTTCCATAAATATTTTCTCCTTACGAAGTTCTGTCATGACTTCTGCCATTGTCATTTCACGTCCGACAGCTTCATCTTCGGTAAAGGTTTTCTCACCAATACGTACCGTTTTTGCAACAGTACATATTGCCGGATTCATGCTTTCAGGATTGTGGCACCATTGGCACGATAACGGACATCCTTTCATGAAAACCGTCGTGCGTATTCCCGGACCATCGTGTACAGCAAAGCGTTTAATATCAAATATAATTCCGTTCATAATTTTTGAACCAGAGCTGGTACAATAAGACACATAAATAAAAACAAGAAGAACTTAAAAAAGACAGAATGGAAGGACTTTTATATAAAAAGTAAGCGGGTATCAAATCATCCAGCACTCGTACAAACCCTTACCGGATTTGTGGAGTATATTGCCCTGATATTTGGATGAATATTGCATTTGGATTGGGGTTTAATCAGGGGGCTAAATTATAAAAAAAAACGCAAATATACCCCATCCCTGAAAAATTTAATCTTGTTTCTATGATTCTATTTCACGAGGCAAATCGTAAATGGTATTGATGCGATCGGAAGTATTATGCAATTTGGTGAGAAAGCCATTGATCTTATCCTGATAATCGATTAAATAATCGGGATGAAGTTTTTTTGTAACCAGTGAAATCAGCTTTTTAAGCAACAGCCCGACTTTATAATCATACCCTGAAAAGCGGGCACCGAACACTTTTACCGGCTGGGTAAATTGCTTTTCCAACACAAACAGCACTAAGTCAGCCTGCAGTTTTTTACTTTTTGTTTCTATGGCAAATTCTATAATACGTTTCGTACAGGCATTCAGTTTTTTCACTAACTGATGTTGAATCGTTCGTCCTTTATATTCTTTCGCACAAAGTTTATCAATATCTTCCAGAGCTTCTTCATACAAAGTTTGCTCTCCACCATCCTTATCCAGAAAATTCACCAACAGGAATTCATAATTATACCTTTTCCCGGCAAGTTTAAGCACAATATCCACCAACTCTTTCTTTGAAAGTTCGGTAACCTGTTCTTTTAGTATAGCTTTATTACGGGGCATAGAATGAATTTAGTTTTACTTACAAATATAGGCATTTAATTCAGAAAAGCATGTCCGGAATAACCAAGATGGTTTTTACAGTCAATCACCAGCTAACTAAGGTATAACTTTATTTTGAAATAAATTATTTCAGTAACAAACTAATGAAAATAATTTTTAAATTTGTAGAAAATTAATGAGTTTTTAAATCATTTGAATTAGCAGGAGGAAATCACACATGGAAAATCACCTTTCTCTTCAGGTTCAATCAGTTGAGGAATGAATATCAACCTGTTCAATGTAAACAAGCAATACTCTAATGAAGCAAATTTATATTTTGTTTTTCTTCATATTATTTTTTCCCTTTTTAAAAGCTCAGGTTTTTACGAACAGCAATTTACCTATTATCATCATTACAACCGATAATAACCCATCAACAGGAAAACCTGTTGATATACCGGATGAACCGAAGGTATTGGCCAACATGAAAATCATATATAGACCTGATGGTACAAGAAACTATGTGACTGATCAAAACAACTCCTCTTTTTTAAACTACAATGGCAGAATAGGTATTGAACTAAGAGGTTCATCCTCTCAGACTCTTCCTAAAAAACCCTATGGACTAACTACCTTAAAAGCAGACAACATTTCAAACAATAATATCAGCATATTGGGAATGCCTAAAGAAAATGACTGGATATTAAACTCCCTCGATTTCGATCCATCTTTAATCCGTGATTTTCTTTCATATGAATTAGCTAGAAACCTGGGTGATTATTCAGTCAGGGAAATGTATTGCGAAGTGATTGTCAACGGCGATTACAAGGGATTATATATCTTTATGGAAAAGCTGAAAGTCGATGATAACCGGATTAACATCGTAAAAATGACTTCTTCGGATACTACTTTACCAAATCTTACCGGAGGATATGTTACCAAATGCGACAAAACTACCGGGGGTGACCCCGTTGCCTGGACGTTCAACAATTCGAACTGGGGGACGGTAGATTTCATTCACGAAAGTCCAAAGCCGGAAGACATCACAACACAACAAAATGGGTACATATACAACCAGTTCCTGAATCTGAAAAATACGGCGGCTGCCCAAAACAGTTCCATATTTAGTGGTTATCCTTCAATTATTGACGTGCCTTCCTTTATCGACTTTATGATCGTGAACGAATATGCTTCAAATTCGGATGCTTACCAGCTAAGCACCTATTTTCATAAGGACCGGAATGGTAAATTAAGAGCCGGACCGGTTTGGGATTTTAACCTGACCTTTGGAAATGATCTGTTCCAATGGGGGCTTGACAGAAGTCATACGGATATATGGCAATTTGACAATGGTGACAATACAGGGGCTGCCTTTTGGAAAGATTTATTTAATAATCCTACCTTCAATTGTTACCTGACAAAAAGATGGTTAGAGTTGACGGCATCAAACAAACCGCTTAATTATACGGTTGTCACAAACAGGATTGACCAACTGGTGAGTCTTGTTTCAGAAGCTAAAGTACGGGAACAAGCCAAATGGGGTACGTTAAACAACTTCACGGTTGAGATCAGCAGTTTAAAAACCTGGATACAGAACCGGATCAATTGGATCAATTCAAAACTGACCATTTCTCAGGTCTGTTCGAATGTATCCCTTCCACCACTGGTAATCTCAAAAATCAATTACAATCCGGCACCCGCAGGCACTTATGTCAGCGATAGCCTGGAATATATTGAGATTACCAACAATGGTACCCAGGTGATAAACCTGACCGGTATTTATTTCAGGGAACCGGGGTTTACCTATCAGTTTCCGGCAAATGCATCAATTTCTGCAAACGGGAAAATTCTGCTGGCAAGCAATTCAGGATCCTTTAAAGCTTTTTATGGAACGACACCTTTTGGACAATTCACCAGAAACCTGTCGGACAAATCTCAAAAGATGGTTTTGTCCGATGCATTCGGGAATACAATTGATGCTGTAGAGTATTCCGACAGCACCCCCTGGCCAACAGAAGCTGATGGAAAAGGCTCTTACCTGGAGTTAACCGATCTGAATACCGACAATAGCATCGCTACAAACTGGAAGGCTTCAGGCAACATAACCGGCACAGAGACCCTTGCTGCGAACAGCTCCTCCGTTTATCCGGTACCGGCAGTGTCAAACATTACTGTGAATTATAAGTCCGGCAGTGTACTCACCTATGAAATCACCGACCTGCTTGGACGCACTATAAGAAATACGACAGGCTTTAACTCAACGACAAACATGGTTAATGTCGAAAACTTACTTCCAAATATCTATTTATTAAGATTGCATTTCGACAACGGAAAAATTGAAGTACTGAAAATAATAAAGAATTAATTTATTGTCCGTATCTTTGCACTCCGTTTAGGGGGTTCAGTTAATTGGTCAACTGGTTGAGTAAGTTAATTGAGTAATTGAGTTAATTGGTTAAATAGTTTATTAACTGATCAACTTAATCAACCAATTAACTTACTCAACCAATTATCTTAATCAACTTAATCAACCAATTAACCAATCAACCAATCAACTGATTAACCAAATAAAAAATGAAGCAATTTAAACGTACAACCGTTACTTCCGCTTTACCCTATGCCAATGGACCGGTTCATATCGGTCACCTGGCCGGCGTATATGTTCCTGCTGATATTTATGTACGCTATCTCCGTCTGAAAGGCGAAGAAGTGCTCTTTATCGGCGGATCCGACGAACACGGTGTACCCATTACCCTGAAAGCTAAAAAAGAAGGTGTATCCCCTCAGGATATCGTGGACCGTTATCACGGAATCATCAAAAAAGCATTCGAAGAATTCGGTATAACATTCGATATTTATTCGCGTACCACCTCAGCAACCCATCGGAAGCTGGCTTCTGACATTTTCAGTACGATCAATAACAAAGGCGGTTTTATTGAAAAAACCAATGAACAATATTACGACGAAAAGGCTCAACAATTTTTGGCCGACCGCTATATCACAGGTAAATGTCCTCATTGTGGCAACGAAAATGCCTATGGCGACCAATGCGAATCGTGTGGAACATCCCTGAACGCAACCGATTTAATCAATCCTAAATCGGCGATTAGCGGCAACGTGCCCGTAATGCGTGAGACCAAACACTGGTACCTGCCCCTCGACCAACACGAAGCCTGGCTGCGCAAATGGATACTCGAAGACCACAAGGAATGGAAAACAAATGTATACGGCCAATGCAAAAGCTGGCTGGATATGGGTTTGCAACCTCGTGCCGTCAGTCGTGACCTGGATTGGGGAATTCCCGTGCCGGTACCCGGTGCTGATGGAAAGGTACTCTACGTCTGGTTCGATGCTCCAATCGGTTATATTTCGAATACCAAAGAACTGTGTGACAGCCAACCGGAGAAATATGGTCCCTGGGAAAAATGGTGGAAGGACGACGATACCCGCCTGATCCATTTTATTGGAAAAGACAATATCGTGTTTCACTGCATTATATTCCCTGCGATTTTGAAAGCTGAAGGATCGTTTATCCTGCCCGACAACGTACCGGCTAATGAGTTCCTGAACCTGGAAGGCGAAAAGATCTCTACATCCCGTAACTGGGCGGTATGGCTGCACGAATACCTGGTGGATTTTCCCGGAAAACAGGATGTACTTCGGTACGTATTGACTGCCAATGCCCCCGAAACAAAAGACAATGATTTTACCTGGAATGATTTTCAGGCACGCAATAACAGCGAGCTGGTGGCTATCTTCGGTAATTTCATCAACCGCGCCATGGTTCTCACTCAAAAATATTATGATGGGATAGTTCCTCCACTGGGTGTGTTGACCGATTACGACAAACAAACCCTTGAAGAGTTTGTGAATGTAAAAGCCAACGTGGAAAAACTGCTGAATAATTTCCGCTTCCGCGATGCTCAGAAAGAAGCCATGACACTTGCCCGAATAGGTAATAAATACCTGGCGGATACCGAACCCTGGAAGGTGGCTAAAATAGACATGAACCGCGTCGCGACCATCATGCATCTCAGCTTGCAGATTGCAGCCAACCTGGCCATTGCCTTTGAACCATTCCTGCCATTTACTTCCAAAAAACTGCGCACCATGCTGGGCATGAAATCGTTCAGTTGGATGGATCTGGGTAAGATTGATTTGCTTGCTGCCGGTTCGCAACTCGAAACGCCCGAATTACTCTTTGAGAAAATCGAAGACGAAGCTATGCAGGCACAGGTTCAGAAACTTCAGGATACTAAAATTGCCAATGAGACTGCCAACTACAAACCTTCAACGGTGAAGCAAAACGTAGCCTTCGAAGATTTCATGAAAGTGGATATCCGGGTAGGAACAGTTCTAGATTGCAAACGCGTACCCAAAGCCGACAAACTATTGCAGTTCCGAATTGCCGACGGTATGGAAGAACGGACTATCCTCTCGGGCATTGCACAACATTACCCGAACCCCGAAGAACTGATCGGTACACAGGTCTGCTTTATCGCCAACTTCGAACCCCGGAAACTTCGTGGCGTGATGAGCGAAGGAATGATTCTTTCGGCAGAAGACTCCGATGGCAAACTGGTGTTGATTCAACCCAAAGCTACCGTAACAAACGGCGTGGAAGTGAAATAAGAAACACGTTCCGCGTTATATGTTCCGCGTTCCGTGTTTCGTGTTCTATGTTGTAGAAAAAGATTATATATTCAGTCATTATTTTTAAGCATCAGGTGGTTTATACCATTTGATGCTTTTTTTGTTCCGGAATGGTTCGGATAACGTTCGCATCCGGTTTGGATATAATCAATATATAATCAATATATAAACAATATAAAAGCAATTAATAAGCATTTTTTATATAGATATTGATTATTTATTAATTACAACTTGATTACGTTTTACGAATAAATAATTTGTTTGCAAACCGGATGCGACCATTACCTGGAGCAAAAGTGAAGCGAATGAAAATTGAAGATATTTGCCGTTAGGGAAGAAAGGATGCGAAATTAGGTTTATAATTTAAACCTAAAAAAAAACGGAACTATATAACTTTTGATAAATACCAGGTTTCAGGTTGTTATATAGCAGGTTAACAAAAAAAACATTACACCATTCTTTAAAAACCTTATTTTCAAGTATTAAACCTAAGTAGAAAACTAATTAACCACCAAACCCAACCTTATTTTACTTAAAAAACAAATAGGTCAACTTACAAATCGCAAATGACTTATTCATTACAATTCATATTACACAATCTCTTTTGGGCAAGGAGGTAAAAATACGGGTTACTATCTGAAATTTATAAAAACCGGCCTTTACATTTTCATTCTACAAACTATAACAGTTACTCTTTAAGTCTAATTATTACAAACAATAGCAAATTATTTGAATTAAACAAAAAGCCAGAACGTCTCATTTACTGATAGTTTAATTATTTTCTAAAAATAAATTCAAAATATATTTAATATTATTTTGTTAATTCAAATATAGTTTGTTTCTTTGTGGCATAGTTACATAGATCACTAACATATACGCCATGATTAAAATCAATCATCTATCATTTTATTACAAAAAGAAGGAGCCTCTGTTCACTGATTTTTCACTGGACTTAGAAAGCGGACGAATCATTGGACTACTTGGCAAGAACGGTGCGGGGAAATCCACCTTATTAGGCCTGATAGCAGGGTTAATCCAACCCAGCCAGGGCGAAATGAATGTAAACGGTTTCAATCCGTTTAAACGTAATCCGAATTTTCTGGCGGACATTTATCTGGTCCCCGAAGAGTTTTCATTTCCGCATGTCAGCATCGACTCCTATGTCAAAGCATTCAGTCCGCTCTACCCCTCTTTCGATCACGAGAAGTTAAACACTATTTTCGATGAATTCGAACTTCTGGGATCATCGAACCTGAACAAGCTTTCCCACGGTCAACGTAAAAAATTTCTGATAGCCTTCGCCCTTTCCAGCAACTGCAAAGTTCTTGTTTTGGACGAACCTACCAACGGACTCGACATACCATCAAAAAGTCAATTCAGAAAAATACTGGTGGGTTCTGTTTCAGAGGAACAATTAGTAATTATTTCCACTCATCAGGTAAAGGATATCGATACCGTGATCGACAAAGTAGTAGTACTTGATAACGGAAAAATCATCTACCAGGAAGATACCGAAGCTATCAGTCAAAAGTTATATTTCGATACTGTCCCGGGAATGGCTGAAGCTGAAAAAGCACTCTACCACGAACAATGCATTTCGGGACACAAAATCATTGTTCATGCAACGAATGGAAAAGAATCCAGTATTGACATGGAACTTTTATTTAATGCGATTATTAATAAATCAATTTAAACCCGAGACTTTATGAAATCAAACACATTTTTTAGTTTCAGCAGATTCTACCTGCTTTTGCGCAATGACATCCTGATTAATTATAAAAAGTACCTGTTCACGTTATTGGGGGCATTTATTGTGGGTTATATAGTTCTGGTCTTGCTGATGCCAAGGGTTGAAAATATCTATCCTGATTTTAAGGCCGACAATTACACTCCGATATTCTTTATGGGTTTATTGGGATTGGGAGCTGTCATCGGTATGGCATTTCCCGAACTTGAGAATAAGATCAAAACAAGTAATTACTTAATGCTCCCGGCATCTGCATTCGAGCGAATGACGGTACAGTTCCTTATCCGGGTGGTTGTTGCCGGCATCCTGTATCTGGTTGTATTTTGGCTGGTCGCCTATATAGCCCGTTTTTCTGCACTCCTGATATTTCAGGGTCATACAGATGCACACACCATAGAGAGTTTCCATTTTTCAAGTCTGTTTGCTGGTTCAAAAGATCTGCTGAATGAGCTCGCTATCGGTTTCAGCATATTTTCAATTGGAATATATTTATTTTCTATCAGGATATTCTTCAAACGGTTTGCATTGGTGAAGACCATTATTTCTTTGGTTACTGTTTACGCTCTGTTTGCATGTGTCATGGTTATATTTTCTCACTTATTTTACCCTGAGACAATTGGATTCAGGGTTCACGTTGACAACTATAATATCGCAACAAACCTAACGAACAGCAATATATGGGTCTATAGCATTTCATTTTTATCCTGGCTATTTTTCCTTACACTGGGGTATTTTAAGCTAAAAGAGAAACAAGTATGAGTATAGATTTCAAATCAACAAAGGGAATTTTTCAACAAATTGCCGATAATCTTTGTCATCAGATACTGGAAGGTATCCTGATTCCGGGTGAACGTGTGCCTTCGGTACGCGACCTGGCCGCTGAATTTGAAGTGAACCGGAATACCTTGTTACGAACATATTCCCTGTTGGAAGTGGAAGGTATTATTATAAATAAACGTGGAATTGGATTCTTTGTTTCGGATAAAGCACTTTCAATTATACAGAAGACGGATAGAGAAACTTTTTTCAAAAATGAATTGCCTGAATTTATTCAAAAAGTGAAGGCATTAAAACTGACAGGGGATGATTTAAAGGAATTAATAACAGTTATTAAAGAGAACGAAAAACCATGAAAGCAAGTAGAATTATCATCATAGCATTTTGTATTTTTATTGTGGGAGGAATGTTGTTTCTGTACATGGATGCCAGGCAACATAATAAGAAAACGGAGAAATCAATTACTAAAAAAGAATATGTTCTTCCTCCATTCAGCGTAGTGGTGGCTGCCGAAGGTTCTGATCTTCATCTGGATTATTCAAACAGTTATAAAATAGCAGTTGAATACAATAATGAGAAAAAGACACCGGTAAAATTATATACCATCAGCCATGACACGTTGTACGTTTATAAAGGGCTTAGATTGTTTGCAAGTTGTAAGAATATTAAGTCAATCATTGGACACCATGTTTTTTGGATGGGAGTTTCTGATTTTGCTTCCGATTCGTTGACAATAAAAATGACCGGTGGAAGAATCTATTGTTTCAACAATACTCCGGAAAACAAGAAACAAATTTCAAAGGATATCAACGTGGGAGTATTTGCAACCGACAGTGCTTATGTTGAAATTAATAATTTAAATACAAACAGGCTGAATCTACAATTAAATAATGCGAATGTCAATTTTAATTCCAGAACAAACCGCATACAGGCTAAACTTGTAAATCAAGCCAATTTAAGCATCCATTCGAAACAATTACTCGCAATTAAAATTGAGAAGGACACCTTGAGTAAAGTTAGTTTATGGGATTAATTTTTTAAAAGATTATCTGTAAAGCGTCCTATTGAAAATATTGGAATCATTTCCTTGAAGTTTAGGATTTTTTGCATATAATTCTTTGCTACTATCATCTACCAGACATTTCACACATATTATTCATATTCAATTCCTTCGGAATTGTTTTTTAAAGCATTATAAGATTTTTCGGATAATTACAAAGTTAATATAGGACAAATAGTAACCCCTGCTTCCACGCATTTGTATCGCTTTGAAAGTTATATCTGAGGAAAATGCATTAGATAATGTGATTGTAATTTAATATTGCCATACGATACATTCGTGCGACAAAGAGGGGTTAATAAAGTCCAGTAAGATGCATTATCTTTTATACATTTAAATAGGTTTGGATATCCAATAGGGAAACGGGCATTAGCACTCTTTATA
>Ga0302215_10000681_pt1 | contig 24868 bp, 14 predicted proteins | sample II_Fen_N3_1_FD_194580 | JGI IMG/M metagenome (GOLD analysis project Ga0302215, IMG submission 194580) | Peat permafrost microbial communities from Stordalen Mire near Abisko, Sweden - II_Fen_N3_1 | ecosystem: Environmental > Terrestrial > Soil > Wetlands > Permafrost | place: Sweden: Abisko... | reverse complement strand
TGGGGTTGTTATGATGGGTTGATTGGTGATGTGTTGATGTGGGGATTGGGGATGTGATGATGTGATGATGTGATGATGGGGTCATGTGGTAATGGGGTGATGTGGTGATGTGGTGATGTGGTGATTGGTGATGTGATGATTGGTGATGTGGTGATGTGGTGATGGGGTGATATGATGATGTGGTGATGTGATGATTTGATGATGTGGTGATTGGTGATGTGATGATGTGGTGATGTGATGATGTGGTGATGTGATGATGTGGTGATGTGGTAATGTGGTGATGTGATGATGTGGTGATTGTGTGAAGTGATGATAGGAAGATGGGTAAATTCATTCTATAAATTAAAAATTTATGTTATTCATAATTTTATATGGTTATCCCCAAAAACTCCAAATGTAATATAAAATAGAATACGTTAATTGAATAGTATTTAAATTGCAATTCTCGCAATTAAAATTTTTAAAACATAGTTAATTTAATTTTCTTTTTATCAGAAAATTTCAATTAGTTAGTAAATTATAGAAAAAACAAAATAAAATCTAAATTTAGATGACATTAATTTTCAGGACACTTTGCGGAGAATCATTTAATTTTACCTGACTTTCAATCTGTCTTTTTTATAGGCTTTACGAGGTACCTCATTATTTAAACTATTCATTTTATTGTAAGCAGTCAGCAAAATTTCAGGTAATTCACCGTGATAACTAATTTTATAAAAAGAATAACCATTAAATGGAATAACCGATTTGGATGGAGTAAATTTAACCTGCTTCATAACACCCTTTTTTATAAACGGTTGAATAAATGCATTCTCCCGGTTAATCATCAGTTGATGTAATTGGCCTTTTATTTTACCTGATCCGATTAATAATGCACATTTCTCCTGAGTTGAGAATATCAGTCTGCTTTTAGTGTTGTCATTTAAATACACATTAAATTTATGATCTTTTACAGACATTTTGTCGACATATACTGAATCATTTTTAGTGAACGTACTCCGGTCAGTTAGTTTTAAAGTCATAAAATACATTTTCTTTGCGCTAAACAGCGCTATAACCTCTTTTTCTTTTTGTACATAGAGTTGGGGATATACTATAATACGGGCTGTTTTATTCAGAGAAAGAAATTCAGCCATATCATTGATAAACTTTAACTGATTAGCATCAGGATTACTTTGTTTCATTTCCCATTTAAAAGTAAGGGTCTTTTCAATTTCAGTTTCAGCATTTTTTACACTGATTCTATAGGGCGTTGTGAAAGGTTTTTCTATAATATTGACCAACGCATCACGAATAACATCATTCAAATGGAACTTCGGTTTTTTCAAATAACCTGTTACCGGAATCTGGTAATCAATTACATTTCCTTTATCACGTATAATTGACATAATAAGTTTCATTGGCAACTTCTTGGCATCTTTATTATCAATACGTTTTGCTAACCGGAGATCAATTATTTCTAAGTGGTTATTACTTTTTAAAAATCCTTTTCTGACTTTCCAGTTTCCGTTTAATTCGACAAATCCTCTGTTTAATGGATAGGAAGTAAAGGAAATAAAATAGGGATTAAACAAAGTGGCAGGTAATCGTTTCAAATTATAATTCATATCAAATTCTGAGCTGTCTTTGGGATTAATGCTCAGTGCCACTTTCAGGGTTCCGGATGGTTTAATACCGCTTTGTAAGGTGATTTTTATACGATCCTGATTTTTATCAATTGAATCGGAGAGGATATTTACGGGTTTTAAATTGAGAGAAAACTTATTGATCAATGAATAGTCGTTATATACAAAATTTCCATTGTATATGGCTAGCCTGTTCATTTTATAATCGCTTCTAAAGAAATTTTTTGACAATTTTTCAATATAAATACCAATGGTTGTCAGAAGATTAAAAGATGAAGAATTTTGAGTTACACCCGAAAGTTTTGATCCTTTTGTACGAAACATTTTCTGAAGATTATCTGACTTATCGTATTTCTCGTACATAAAATAAGGACGGATAATCGACACAGAATCGAAAAGATATTTATTCTCTTTTGGACTAAGCTGAAAAATGGCTAATTGAAATTTATCGATAGAACCATAATCAATTCCGGGACTTTTACCAAAATGGAATTGATGAATGGCCAGCATGCCTTTAAACGTAACATCACTGGCTTCTTTGAAATTACCTTTAACTTTCAGGTTTGCTTCGAGGTTAGCTGAAAAGCTGCCAAAATTTTTTAAATCAATGATATAAGGTTCTAACACCAGTAAATCGAATGAATGAACAATAACATCCAACCGATAGTTCAGGTTTTTTACATTCATGGAAAAATTTCCGTTCATATCACCTTTATGAGTGCCTGAAAAGAAAGAATATTTCACATCAATTGAATCGGAATTCCACCTTTTCCCTGGACTATCCAGAAAAACATTCTTAATAAAGTAATTTATGGGAACTGACTTCTCCCTGTAATGGATTATCCCATCATTTATTTTTATTCTCAGGATATTCACATGAAGATTTGAAGGTTTATTGCTTGTTTTTTTAGGAGTAAATTTCCGGATAATATCAACAAAATTAATCACATTGTCATTTCTTTCGATTACAATATCCGGCTGATTCAATGTAATGGAAGAAATCTCTAGTGTTTTGGAGAATAATTTAAACCATGCAATATTGACATTGGCACTTTTTGCTGACAAGAAAAGACTATCACTCCTAAGTTCGTAAATGTTCAGGTTGCTGATGTGAGCATACCCTGTGAAAGGATTTACATATACCCTATCCATAGTAATCTGACGACCGGTTACTTGTTCATCATATTTTTCGATCAAATGTTTGGCAACAGGTGAAATAATCAGAATAATGAATATAATGATTATGGATAGGATCACAAAAATGATCGAACTTATTTTTATGATTTTATACTTTTGATTCATTAAATGGATAATAAACGTACATTATTCAATCTACAAAGATGATTCAATTCAATATGAAATTAATTACAAAACATATAAAATAAGTTACATGATTCACACATTTACAATTTATTATTTATGGTGAATGATAGACATTTGACAGTATTATCAACAAATATAAAGGGGCTGCCCGGTTAAAGACAGCCCCTTATCAGAGAAACGTAAACAAAAGATAATTTTATTTTTTAGCGTCGATGTCTATGATAACCGTACGGTTATAATATCTTTCTTCTGGGAATTTATTATCAAATGGTGATTTCTTTGCATCTTCACCGTATCCGCTTACTACAAATTTCACATCAGAACGACCAGCTCTACTCAGACTCTTTTGCATGATTGCTTTCACATCATTTGCACGTTCGACTGATAAATTCATATTATAGGTTTCACTACCAGTAATATCGGCATGACCATGAATAATAACCGTTCCGTTTTGAGGTATTTTAGGTACAACAACATCATTGATATACTTTTCGTACATATGAATGGTTTTTGCACTGTTAAATTCATAGATTACACTGAATCTCATGGCTTCGTCGGTTGAAGCAGGTGCCCAGTTAATCAAATGTGCAGAAGTTTCTTTTTTCAATGTTTTACCACTTTTTGTCTGACCAATCAATGTTACTTTATAGTCACCTTCTGCACGATTACCTAATACTGAATTTCCGGGAATACTTATTTTATCCTTAGTATAAGGTCCGAAATTTTGTACAGTTCCCTGTTCGTCTTTGAATTCCAATGACCAGGTAGTATACGCATCTGTTCCGCCATCAGCATTCACAAATACATAACTGTCGAGAGGTGCAACTTGTCCTGTTACTATTTCAACAGGTCTCATGGCATTTGTACCGCTATAGAATTCCAACAACAATTCCGGAGATTTGCTTTCGATGGTTACCCTGCGATCACCTTCCTGCAGCATGACTAAATCGATTGTACCACCAACCTGAACAGACGCCAGTACCGGTTTAACACGTCCTTCGACAGTGATTCTGGCAGGATCGATTCCAAACACAGATACCAGGTAATGTTTAGTTGATTCAGCCATTTCACGGCCATCTTTAGGACCCTGTTCGGATGAACCGATTAGTCTGATAGACGTTTTAGGATTTTTAACCATACGGTCTCCCATAATGTTCAACACATTGTAATAAACAATCATTTGACGGCTTGAACGACCTGAGAAGTTTTCAGGAGTAGTTAATTCTACCTGATCCTGTCGGAAGTCTTTTACCTGATCTTTTGTAAGCAATACATAACGTGAAGGGATTTTTGTTGATCCTAAATCAAAATATACATAATTACCAAGTGGGAATATTTCCCTTACGTTAGTAACAGCAGGAATGTTTTTAGGAGCATCAACATAGAAATTCACTTCAGGTTCAACCACTACAGTAGGAACAAATGCATCTGTTTTAATCGGGCTTGAAATCTTATGACCAGTTCCGATTTTAAGGGCTGCTCCTACTCTGACAGTAGTTATATTCCATGTTTCTATACTACGTGGATCTTGTCCGAAATAGGGTTGAAATGAAACAAACGGAGATAATACAAACTGAGTTTTCTTATTTTCAGAAGTCAAATGAATATCATATCCTGCACCAATTTGCATCGAAATCAGGTTATTATTTACATCACTGAAATCACCTTTTACATCTGCAGTTGGCAATTGATTTGGAAAAGCAGGGTTGATTCCAAGTTTATATGTAAATGATTTTGACATATTGAAAGCAAAACGTGGTCCGGCATATACATAAAAATTTGATTTGAAGGGTGCCAGACGTAAACTTGGTTCAATAGTGATATAACTCAGATCGGTAATTAAATCTTCCGGGCAATTGCAAGGGGTATTAACGCCATTGAATGCACCTCTACGATTATCATAACCGGCTTGTAACATAACACCCCATCTTGAATTTGCAGGGCGGTATTCGATCAGTGGAGCCAGGAAAAGACCTACACCGTTGCCATCATGAAAAGTAGTTGGTACGGTAAGTTCACCGTTTAATTTTTGTGTAGAACCACGGTAGAAATTGATATTTCCACCGGCAGCCACTCCAAAATACCAGGAAGGTTTTGTATACTGAATAGAATCCTGAGCCTGTACGGGTGTTTGAATTCCCATTACAATAAAAGCGCAAAGAATAAGACTTTTTATGCTCCGGGCATAAGGGAACCGCGCCATGCGCGATTCCTGTTTGATATCATTTTTAGTTTTCATATTCTATTGAATTATTTTTTTAATCCTTTAACCGGATAAATTAGTTTAATTATGGAAGTACAACGGTACTTGTATTCAACGTAACAGCCGACTGAGCCAATAACCTTCCGGTAACTTTAGCTCCTGTATTCAGTGAAATAAGTGTCTGGCTTAAAAGGTTTCCGCTGAAATCAACATTTGATCCGATCTTCGCATCAGAAGCTGTGATCCAGAATATATTCTTAGCCTGAGCTCCACCTGTTAAATGAATGATTGCTGTGTTATTTACAGTAAGACCCTGTGCAATCTGGAATACCCATGTGTCATTCGGTCCACCGCTTAATGTTACTCCGGCATTCGTAATTAAAAGACCTGAACTCCATTTGTAAAGACCCGGAACAAGTGTCATGCCACTGATATCACCTGCACCTTTATCGACAATAACAGTTGTTGTCATTCCCATGGCAGTAGTGAATGCTGTTTGCATATCATTTACAGCCGTTGTCATTTTTGATGGAGGAGCAAGCGTATAATCGGAAGCAAATACTTGACCTGAAACATACAGCGAAGTTGAGAACTGATTCGTGGCATCCATGATAAGTGAGAAACCTGTAATAGCAGTTGCCATTGCCGGGCTTACACCGATATTACCTGTAATGGAAGTGACACCGATTGTTGAAATTCCGGTTTTCGAAAGTATCACAAAATCACCGGCTGTTTTTAGATTTACCAGACCCGGACCTGATCCGACAGCACCTAAAAAGTTAGCTGTAATATTTTTATTTGAATTCATATTCACAGTTAAAGGACTTGCTGAACCGTTCGCATCATTACTCCATGAATCAAATGTAAAACCTGAATTTGGAGTTGGTGTCAATACTACAGTTGCTCCATTAGGATAAGTTAACTGATCAGGATTTCTTAAGACAGATCCGTTTACAGCTGTTATGTTTAATGTAAAATTACTCGCATTTGAAGTGAAATGTGCAACAATATTCTTATCTCCGTTTACTAAAACAGTCAATGGATTAGCTGAACCGGTTGCATCACCACTCCAGTTCGAAAAAGTATATCCGGCAGCAGGAGTTGCAGTAACCTGAACACTGGCACCACTATTGTACGTTGCTGAATCTGGACTTTTTGCAACTGTACCGTTAGCTCCTGAAATATTTAAAGCATATACATTTACGGTTGTAAAATTCCAGGTTGTATCTTTAGCAATGGTAGTTCCATCCACATTCTTAACAGCCACACTGATTTTTGCGGTATAAACAGTTGCCGGGATAAGAGGAACCGTAGGTACAAACGAAGCGTTATTTCCTAAGCCGGAAACTACTCCTAATACCGGTGTTGTACCATTTTTAAGGGTAAAGGTTGAAGCAGTGATTGACGATTGATCCATGGCCATGCTAAAGTTAGCTGTAATGGTTTTGTTTAAAGCCACTCCGGTTTCATTAAAGGTAGGACTGGTAGCTAATAGCACAGGTGAAATTGTCAGGCCTGTACTAAAAGTCCAAACATAATCTTCCTGAAGTGCATTACCCATTAAATCTTTTGCTGCTGTTGTCAAACGCGCAGTAAAAGTGGTATTGTCGGCAAATTTACCTGAAGCAGTAAAAGTTGCTGTTGAATCAGTGTACGTAACAATCCCCACAATGTTTGATGTACTTTTTACGATAAAAGAAGATTCATTGATAGTCTTTGGATCCATCTTTTTATTAAATGTTGCAGTAACTTGTGTTGTTCGTGCTGCCTGCTCGCTTGAAATAACCGAACCTACTTTGCTACGTCCAACCATTGTTGCACCATTTATTGGGGTAACTGACACTACAACCGGACAAGGGCCGCCATTAATAGCAACATAATCATCATTCTTACATCCTGCAAACAATGCAATCGATAAGATTGCCAGGGCCGAAAGTAGCTTACTAATTTTCATATATTTGAGTTTAATTGTGAATGAATTTTCACGTTGCAAAGTTGAGAACTTTTAACTCTGTATGTGTTACACAATTTCATTTTAATGTTACATCTTTCACACTTATATTTAATGTATTTTTTAACATTTAATTATTTTATCATTTATCAATCAGATACATAATAAATTTAAGCTTATCGAATTTTTAAAACATGCCTGTTTTTCATCTTATTAAAATAAAAAAAATTATATAAACTAATAAAAATGAGACTAACCTTTCGGCAGTCTCATTAGTAAATATAAATATATTTTAAAATTGTTCAGACTCTTTTAGATCGACTTTTACAATGATAATCATCAACATTTTCATTTTTTAATCCGATCATCCCAGTTATTATATGGATAAATCAGGAACTTAAATCCGGCAAAAAAGAGCATTGCCTTTCAATCGAATGACAATGCTCTTTCATGTTTTAATAAAAATTTCTTAAGCAGGAAATTTTTATTTAAACATTAGAACCTATTTTGTAAGTTGGTATTCAACGCGACGGTTTTTTTGTCTTCCCTCACTTGTTTCATTGGGAGCTATTGGATTTTTTTCACCATAACCAATGATTATCACACTTTTTGACGGAACATTTTTATGTGTTAAGTATGTTTTTACTGCTTTAGCTCTTCTAACGGATAGTTTCTGATTATACTCTTCCGTTCCGATATAATCGGTATATCCCTGAACACTTAATTTTACAGTACCTTTATTGTTATTTAAAGTGGAGGCAATCTGATCCAATGATGCATATGAATCAGAGGTAAGTTTGTCCGATCCGAATTCAAATTCTATGTTTAAGAATGAAGAATTTCCATCACCTTGATTATCGGATGTATTATTTAAAGTATCCTCATTTAGTTTATTTATTTTATCATTCAGTTTTGCATTCTCATCTTCAAGTGCTTTCAATCGATCCAATGTTTCAGTCGTATTATCTTTTACAATTTTGTTTATAATTACCGGGGCTGGTTTAGGATAATATTCGCACATGCTTATATTACGTGCATGTTGTTTGTTACCTGTAGCTCCGAATTTGAATCTCAGTCCAACTGATGCGGTTAAGGCTTCACAATTCCCTTTTGACATGTTATATCCACCTAAATTTGCCCGGTCATAATAACGGTATTGAACTTCACCACCTAAGGCGATAGATTTGGTAACGTTGTATTCAAGATTTAAACCTAATTTTGCCATCATGGTTTCAGGTACGCCATCACCCAAATTGCGTGAATCGACAATTAAATTCTGATTGGCATCAGTTAATTTAAACTGATAAAAACCTACGCCAACTCCTGCATCACCATAGATATTCATTTTGCTCCAGAAATTTGTTCGGTAAGGAAGTAATAAGTTAGCCAGATTGATCGAACCATACATCAGAATATCATGAGTTCTGCCTTCCAGAGAACCTGTTTGTGTTGAATTAAGTTGAAATGAGTGACCATAAGGATTGTATTCATATTCCAGTCCAAGTCCTACCAATGGATTAATGGTATATTCTGCAGTTGCACCAAGCATTAAATGGAACAAATCACCACGTTTCATACCAACTGGATTAACACGGAAATAATTCGTACCACCTTTAATTCCAAGAGACCAATGATTAACAGGAGTAAAATCACATGCGGTTGAAGCTTTTAAAAGGGCTACTTCTGAAGAGTCAGTAACAACTACATTTTGAGAAGTGACTGTCGTTGTCGCATTCTGGGCAGCAGAATAACCAACTACAAAAATTAAAAGAATCAGAGTTAATAGATAATTTTTCATTGTTTTTTGTTTTTTTAAATGAATTGAATTGTTTTATTTTTATTGTATTGTAAAAATTCGATACTCAAAGAATTACTTATTTTCAATTAAGTGACAATTAAGAAATAAATTTTAAAAGAAGTTATATTTAAATGTAAGTATAAAATAGATTATTAATTGTATTTTGATTCCGGTACAAAGGTAGATGCTTAAAATAACCCAATTCTTACATAATTTAATATGAATGTTACATGATTCACACATTGTTTTATATAATGTGCTGTATTTCTGATATATAAAATTTTTTAATAATTTATATAATATATAAAATACGCATATTATCGGGAATGAATAATAAAAAAAATGTTGAACTTCAATTGAAGAACAACACTCTTTTTAAATTTCTTAAATGATTTATTGTAATATTTATCTTAAATACCTATACATACTTTATTATTATTCATGTATATTTTCAGGGTATTAATTGTCCTAAAACATTAAGAAGCCATATAATATAAACGATATCAACTACAAAATTTAAGATGTTTTTTAATGATATGTGACATAGGGATATAACATAACAACAACTCAAAGAAGAACATCTTAATAATTATAGCTATAATATCGATAACTGGAAGTTTTATTTTGATATCTGGAATTCAACGCGACGATTTTTCTGACGACCCTCATTTGTATTATTTGATGCAATGGGTTTGTCTTCTCCATATCCTGATACTGAAATACTCGTAGCAGGTACATTTTTTTCCAATAAATAAATTTTCACGGAATTCGCTCTGTTTTTCGAAAGTTTTTGATTAAATTTTGCTGAACCACTTGAATCGGTATGTCCGGATACATTCAATTTTGCCCATCCCGGATTTCTTACTAATACTTCGGCAATTCTATCCAATGTTGAATACGAATTACTGGTTAGTTTTGCTGAACCAAGTTCGAATTCAATATTATCGAAACTCGCATTTACAACCCCTTTGTTTTTTGCTGAAAGTTCTTTCAAATCATTTTCCAACTTTTGAATTTTATCAGTCAACGCATCATTATTTTGTACAATAACTGTTGCCGGTTTATTACTTAATGACTTTATTGCCTTCATTTCATCTGATAAACGTTGATTTCGTTTATTGATAGAATCATTTTCAATTTCAAGTGCATTCAGTCTGTTTATAGTTTCAATTGTATTATCTTTTACAATTTTATTAACAATTACAGGGGCTTGTTTAGGATAATATTCGCACATGCTTATATTGCGGGCATGTTGTTTATCACCATTTGCTCCGAATTTTAATCTCAGGCCAATAGTTGCACTCAATGCTTCACTATTTCCTTTAGACATCTCATATCCGCCTAAATTTGCCCTGTCATAATAACGATACTGCACTTCGCCACCCAACGCAATGGATTTACTTACATTAAATTCAAGATTCAGCCCTAATTTTGCCATCATAGTTTCAGGTACGCCATCACCATAATTACGTGAGTCAATAATTAAATTCTGATTGGCATCGGTTAATTTGAACTGATAAAAACCAACTCCAACTCCTGCATCTCCATAGATATTCATTTTACTCCAGAAATTAGTCCGGTAGGGAAGTAATAGGTTTGCCAGATTGACCGAACCATACATGAGTACATCATGAGTTAAACCTTCCAAATTACCTGTTTGTGTCGAATTCAATTGATATGAATGACCGTAAGGATTGTATTCGTATTCCAGTCCAAGTCCAACAAGTGGATTAAAGGTATATTCCAAAGTTGCACCAGCCATTAAATGAAATAAATCAGCACGTTTCATACCAACTGGATTTACACGGAAATAATTTGTACCACCTTTAATTCCAAGTGACCAATGAGTAACCGGTACAAAATCACAAGCGGTTGAAGTTTTAATCTGAGCTTCCTCAGATGGGACAGAAACAATAACATTTTGAGCCGGGACAGTCGTAGTCTCATTTTGTGCTCTGGTGTAGCCAAGTACACTCGTTAGAAGAATCAAGCTTACTAGTAAATTTTTCATCTCTTTTTGTTTTAAATTAATTGAATTGTAAAATATATATCGAATTGTTCAATTCTAATTATTTATTGAAATGCTTTTTCAACAATGTGACAATTAACAAATAAATTTCAACTGAAGCTGATTTCAAATTAAAGCGTAAAATAAAATTATAAATCAGTTTGATTTTAAATGTATTTAATAACGGTACAAAGATAGATACTTAAATTAACCAATTTCTTACACAATTATATCTATAAGTTATATCATTCACACATTTATATTTTACATCTTATTGGTATACAGATTTATAATAAATTATTGGGTTTATATAGATTAACCTAAAATATTATGAAGTTGTGTTTCTATATAGAAAAAAGTGTTGAACTTCAGTTGAAGAACAACACTTTTTTAAAGTAAGAATAGAATAAGTGTAAAGTTTTTATTCCAGATTCCAAACAAGGCTAATATTATTATACCTGAATATTCATCAGGTAGCTAAAAAGTCCGAAAACTTTAAGTAGCCAAATAATAACAATGATGACAACTACAATATTAAGGATGTTTTTAATTTTATGATCCATTGGGATATACGTATTGACTAACCAAAGGAGAACACCTACGATAATGATAACAAGTAAAATTGATAATAGTGACATACTGATTAATTTTTAAAAGTTTAATTGAATGTTGATATTTTTAAATAAAACGATTATTAAAAATTATGTTTTAATATGTTTCAAAGATAGTTGAGTTATCATGTTTACATCTTACATAATATTTCTAATTAATTACATCATTCACACTTCACAATTTATTATTTAACTTTGAAATATTTTCAATAAACTCTTTTATTTCAAATCATTTATCAGCAAATTAGTCATCAGTTTTTTATAAACAGATTCCTAAAATCAAAAAAAGTGCATAGGTTATCAAAACTGATAACCTGTGCACTAAATGGGGTAAAAACCAAACCTGCATTTGGCGATTGGACATACAGAAAAATGTTCTACATTCTTTCCATATACCAGTTCAACTCTTTTTCAATTTTTTGGTAATGAAAAATTGTAGTAATGATTTTCTGCAGACGCATGAAGGCTGTTTCGCTTTTAACTACATAATCAAACGCTTTGTGGTGCATACAATCAACAGCTACTTCTATTTTATCCTGGGAGGACAACATGACTACAGGTATATCCGGATTAAAGGCTTTAATTTTATCCAGGGTATCAATACCATTCATAGCAGTTTTATCAACTCCATCCAGAAAATAATCCAATACGATGATATCCGGGGTATGGGATATATAATCCATGCAGAGTTCGCCGGTTGCAAATGTTTCGATCGTAAAATCAGCATGTTCCAGAAAATCAATTTCCAATGATTTTAGAAACAGGGCATCATCATCAACCAAAAATATTTTAACTTTATCTTTATTCATTGCTTGTGCTTTTTATATTTTTATATTCTACTTCTAATTCTTCACATGCTTGTGTACACACATTTTCAAGTTTCAAAACCAACTCATTTATAATATCATATTGTTGAATTGAACCGGCATATTCCTGTACTTTTTTAGCCATATTTTCAAAATCAACACTCATGCCCATGATAGCAAAAGAAGGTATCATTTTATGAACGGCAGCCTTTAAAGTTGGCCAGTCTTTATCGTCCAATGCTTTTTTCATCGCACTTATTAATGGAGGAGTCTGATCCAGGTAAAGGGTAATCATTTCCATCATTAATGATGGATTTGATTTGGTTCGTGTATTTAAATATTCAAGGTTAATACATTTAATTTTATTAATCTCTTTCAGTTCAATTGAATCTTCTTCAATAGTTATTATTTGAGGAGTTTTTCTGGCTAATCCAACGATCTTGCTGTATAATATTCTTTCATCAACAGGTTTTGCGATATAATCATTCATTCCTACCGCTTTACATTTTGCCAGGTCGACTGTAGTAACATCAGCTGTCAGGGCGATAATAGGTATGTCCAGATGCATTCTGTTACGAATAAAATCGGTTGCCTCAAAGCCATTCATTTCAGGCATTTGAAGATCCATTAATATAATATCGTATGTATTCGCTTTGAGTTTTTCAATAGCTATTTTACCATTGTCAGCCATATCACGTTCAAAGCCATAATCATCTAACAGTGTCTTCATCAGTAATTGATTCAAAGGAATATCTTCAACTACCAGTACTCTTATATTTGAGTTTTCGGTGTCAATTTCAGTTGAAACAATCTCAATTTCTGCATCTTCAGTAGTTTTCTGAAAACTGAGGATAAAACTAAATGTAGAACCTTCGTCAAGTTTGCTGGTGACAGTGATGGATCCACCCTGTGGCTCTACCAATTGTTTGACAATTGCAAGTCCTAAACCGGTACCGCCATATAATCTGGAAGTACCACTCGTTGCCTGTTGAAAATTATCAAAGATGGAGGCCTTTTTGGATTCAGAAATTCCAATCCCTGTATCCTTTACTGAAAATTCAATTTTTACTTTGTCATCATCTTCTGACAATAAGCGTACGCTCACTGTAATACTTCCATTGGAAGTAAATTTCACAGCATTACTTACTAAATTTAATATAATCTGATGTAAACGAACCGGGTCACCAAGCAATACTTCCGGGATATTCTTATCGTATTCTTTAATGAGCAGTAAATTCTTTTCCCAGATTTTTGTTTCAAATAAATGAATCATAGCCGATATGGAAACCGACATCTTAAAAGGAACCTGTTCGAAGGTCATTTTACCGGCATCAACTTTTGCCAGATCAAGAATATCGTTAATAAGCACAATCAACGCATCACCGCTTAATTTAATGGCAGTCAGGTATTCTTTTTGTTTTGCCGACAATTCGGTTTTTAACAACACCTTTGTAAATCCGATGATAGCGTTCATAGGTGTTCGGATTTCATGGCTCATGTTCGACAGAAACTGCTGTTTTGCTTTTACGGCATTTTCAGCAATCAGTGTTGAGCTTTCGGCTTTAGTTTTTGCTACTTCAGCAATTTCTGTTGCCATTTCTGCAAATACAATGGCTTCAGTTAATTCAGTTGCAATTCTTTTTTGATTGGTGATATCCCTGGCAACGATAACTACTCCCAGCACATTACCACGATCATCTTTATAAACTGACCCATTAAATAAAACGTCTGTCAGTTTGCCGTCCTTATGCCTTAATGTAAGAGGTGAATCAGCAACAGACCCTTTTGCAAATACTTCCTGGTATACTTCTCGTGCCATTTGCGGTTCGGTAAAATAATCGAAGAAGTCGGTTCCGGTTAATTCTTCCCGCGACATCCCAATAATGTCCACAGTCGCCTGGTTCATATCGGTAATCTTACCTGCGGTACTAATGGTAACCAACGGATCAAGGCTTGCTTCAATGAGGCTAAGGGAATATTTTGAAAGTAATTTTTGTGCAGTCACATCACGGGCAACTACCACAACACCCAATACATTTCCTTTATCGTCTTTATAAACCGAACCATTAAACAACACATCAGTTAACTTACCATCTTTATGACGTAGTGTGAGTGGTGAATCGGCCACTGAACCATTTGCAAATACTTCCTGATAAACCTCCCTTGCCATTTGTGGTTCGGTAAAATAATCGAAGAAATCAGTTCCTTCCAGTTCTGAACGCGACATACCTGTTATATTGGCCAAGGCTTCATTCATGTCGGTAATTTTGCCTTCAATACTAATTGTGACTAATGGATCCAGACTGGCCTCAATCAGACTTAATGAATACTGGGATGCCAGTTTTAACGAATAACTGAATGCTTCCAGTTCTTTGTTTGCAATTTCACGTCTTTCTTTCTCCAGGTTTTGTAATACTATTTCATTATCAGCAATTACCAATTCTGCAGCACGTTTTTCTTTTTCTTCGGTTTGAAAAGCAAGTTCCTTATCTGCTATGATTAATTCATCTGCCCGTTTTTGTTTTTCCCTGGTTTGATATTCCAGTTCTTTGTCGGCTATAATCAATTCAGCTGCCAGCTTTTCTTTTTCTTCATTTTGAAAAATCAGTTCTTTGTTAGCAAGAATTAATTCGGCAGCACGTTTTTCTTTTTCGTTATTCTGATAAGCAAGTTCTTTATTTGCTATACTCAATTCGGCAGCCCGTTTTTCTTTTTCATCGTTCTGAAAAGCAAGCTCTTTATTGGCGATGCTCAATTCAGCTGCACGTTTCTCTTTTTCATCATTTTGAAAAGCAAGTTCTTTATTGGCAACACCTAATTCGGCAGCCCGTTTTTCCTTTTCAACGTTTTGAAAGGCAAGTTCTTTATTCGCAACACCTAATTCGGCCGCCCGTTTTTCCTTTTCAACGTTTTGAAAGGCAAGTTCTTTATTCGCAACACCTAATTCGGCCGCCCGTTTTTCCTTTTCAACGTTTTGAAAGGCAAGTTCTTTATTCGCAACACTTAATTCGGCTGCCCGTTTCTCTTTTTCATCGTTTTGAAAAGCGAGTTCTTTATTGGCGATACTTAATTCGGCTGCCCGTTTCTCTTTTTCATCGTTTTGAAAAGCCAGTTCTTTATTGGCGATACTTAATTCGGCTGCCCGTTTTTCCTTTTCATCATTTTGAAAGGCCAGTTCTTTATTAGCAATAATTAATTCGGCTGCACGTTTCTCTTTTTCAATATTATGAAATGCCAGTTCTTTGTTGGCAATAATTAATTCAGCTGCCCGTTTTTCTTTCTCTTCATGCTGAATTAATAGCTCATGATTCTTATTATACAAATCTACAAAAACTGCCACTTTTGCCTTTAAAATATCCGGGGAAAGAGGTTTAATCATATAATCAACAGCTCCGGCTTTATACCCTCTGGATATTTGTGAGGGATTATCCATACTTGCCGTTAAAAAAATGATCGGAATATGTACGAGTTTTTCATTTTTACGAATCAAATCAATGGTTTCAAAACCATCCATCCCCGGCATTTGAACATCCATTAATATAATGGCAAAATCATGATCCGTTCCAAGAATTTTTAATGCTTCTTCTCCTGACTTTGCTTTTACACAAACATAATTTTCATTGGAAAGAATTACATCTAAGGCGAATAAATTTTCAGCCCTGTCGTCTACCATTAATATTTTATTACGGCTATTTTCTTTCATTTGTAAATATAATTATTGTCTTTTATTTTTTGAATTAGCATCATATAAATAGTGAAACGAATTCAGAATTTACTGAAGTATGAAATGAATTTTACTCATTTAGTTGCTTAGCCAGATTCTCATCAATGATAATAACCTGACAACATCTATTGGTTTGGTAATATAATCATTCGCACCGGCATCTATGCATTTTTGTTTATCGTCTTTCATTGCTTTTGCTGTCAGGGCTATAACAGGCAAACTGTTAAATTCCATCTGTGATCGAATTCCTCTCATTGCTTCATACCCATCCATTTCGGGCATCATAATATCCATCAATACCATGTCAATGTCTTTATGTGCATCTAACATTTCCAGCGCTATTTTTCCATTTTCAGCTTTCAACACTTCCATGCCCCGTTCATTTAATATCTTGGATAACGCAAAGATATTACGCATATCATCATCGACCAACAATATTTTTTTATGGTGGAATGCCGATTCTTTATCATACAAACCGGTTATAATCAGTTGCTTTGATTCAGGTAAATTACTGATTGTTCTATGTAGAAAAAGTGCCGTTTCATCCAACAACCGGTCCTCCGATTTAACACCTTTGATAATAATGCAATCCGAATAATTCTGAAGTTCCCTGTTTTCTTCTATGGTAAGATCCTTTCCGGTATATACAATGACCGGTGGAGTGACATGATCTTTTATTTTTTTCAGTTCACGTATTAACTCAATTCCACTTATATCGGGCAATCCTAAATCCAGGATGATACAATCGATATGATTTTCCCTGTAAATTTTCAACGCGTCGTTTCCTGTTGCAGCTTCAAAACATTTCACATCACCGGTACCGATAAGTAAGCGGATTGCATTCCTTGAATTTTCATTGTCTTCAATAATCAATAAGTTCTTTATCTTCCTGTTGACAAAGACTTCTATTCTGTTAAAGGCAGCTTCCAGGTCTTTTTTCTCTAATGGTTTTCTCAAATATTCTACCGCTCCTTCTTTAAATGGTATAGAGGAAGGTTCACTGGCTGAAATAATATGTACAGGTATGTGCCTGACAGTTGGGTTTGCTTTCAATTCATGTAATACTTCATTCCCACTCATTCCAGGGAGTCCCATATCGAGTATTATTGCCTGAGGTTTGTATTTTATTGCCAGGATTAATCCATCCTCTCCCGAAGCAGCGGATAAACATTTGAATCCTTTTTTGTAGGCTTGTTTCGAAAGAATGGATGCGAAGACTAAATCGTCTTCAATAATTAAAATTATTGTATCGTTCTTTGTGAGATTTTCTCTGTCATCATTCAGTGCAGGAGTGTTAAAATATACCGGATCATTAATTGTCTGGGCCTTATACAAAGATTTTTCCTGTGGTGTATTAAAACTGACTGTATCCTGTTCCGAAAATATTTCCAACGGTAGAATCAATGAAAAAGTAGATCCTTCATCGATCACGCTGGTCACTTTAATTTCAGCACCCAGCAAGGTTGCCAGTTCACGTGAAATGGAAAGGCCTAAACCTGTACCGCCATATTTACGTGAAGTGCCGCCATCAGCTTGTTGAAAAGCCTCAAATATTGCCTGTTGTTTGTCTTTCTGTATTCCAAGACCAGTATCGGTAACTTCTATGACAATATTACTAATAGAATAGTTCTTAATTGCTATACTGACACTTCCTTTATCGGTGAATTTAATGGCATTTGATAACAGATTCTTTAATATCTGGTTTAGCCGTTGTATATCAGTGCGAATAAATTCAGGTAAATCCTTATTCAGGGAACAGGTAAGCATCAATCCTTTCTGTTCGGCATGATGTTTAAAATTGCGGATCAAATCATCCCCAAAATTACTTAATGATACATCCTCTACATTTATTGACATTTTACCTGCTTCAATCTTTGAAAGGTCAAGTACTTCATTGATTAACACCAACAGGTCGCAACCACTTTTATAAATTATTTCGGCACTTTCAACTTGTATACTATCCAGGTTATTTTTCCTGTTTTCTGATAAATCTTTTGATAAAATAAGCAGGCTGTTCAATGGTGTTCTTAATTCATGTGACATATTGGCGAGAAACTCCGATTTATATTTGCTGCTAATCTCAAGTTGTTTTGTTTTCTTTTCAATGTCGGCTTTTGCAGTTTCCACTTCAGCATTCTTATCTTCCAGTGACTGGGTTTGTTCTTCCAGTTCTTCATTGGACATTTGCAATTCTTCCTGTTGTTGCTTCAGATTTTGAGTTTGTTCTTCCAGTTCCTCATTCATTTGCTTCAGCTCCTCCTGTTGTGACAGGAGTTCTTCACTTTGAACCTGTGTTTCTTCCAGCAATTCCAGGATTTGCATCCGGTCAGTAGCAGAATTTACACTGATAGCAACTGTGTGCATCGAATCATTAATAAATTCTTTTTCCGTTTCATTAAAACCATTCAACTTCCCGATTTCGATGACTCCTAAAATATTCCCTTCAAACATAAAAGGAGTTATCAGCAGATGTTTTGGTTTTGTATCCAGTATCGATGAAACGATTTGTATCTGATCACTGGTAATATCAGATATGGAAAGTTGTTTCAATTCACTGGCTGCCTGGCCAATCAATCCTTCTTTTAGGGTAAATATTTTTTTTATGTCATTTGGAGTTTTAAACGCATATTGGCCACTAAGTTCCAACGTTTTGTTTTTATCATTATACAAATAAACGGTACCCAGGTTTGCATTCAGGTAAGTGCATAAAAAACTAATGATGTTGTTGGCAAGATCATCCACATTCTGCACTCCGATTAATTTATTGTTAAGTTGATTCTGACCAGCAGTAAGCCAGCTTTGTTTATTATTTGCAGCCGTTGTATCCCGTAAAGAAATGGTCATTTTATTTAAGGCATTGCCTAATGTATCTTTTTCCGATAATTCTTTTGTATCGACAGTGTAGTTACCTGAAGCAATTATATTAGCCTTTTCAGTCACTTCGCGAAAGCTTTCCTTTACACTTACCAGCGAATCAAAAATTGGCTTTAATTCGTCATGTGTGTTGTCTTCAAGTATTTCATTCGCAAACTCACGGCTGGCAATTTTTTCAGCTTCTCTGGCAATTTGTGAAATCCTGCTGGTAATACTCTGAATAATCCATAATGAGATGAAAACAGCTAAAACAATACTGGCAATAATAAGAGCAATAATCAAACTTAACGCAATTACGTAATTCCTGTCGTTCTGAACTTTATCATTCAACATGGCTGTTTCATTCTTAATGACCAGCTTTTCCAAATCAGCAATGGAGGCATCCCTGACAGTCATACCAATCTCACTGGATATTTTAAATGCTCCGGCTGCATCATTTTTCATGGCTAAAAAAATGATTTTATTCAGTTCGGGTTTATAGCTTGCCCAATTACTGGTAAAGACGCTTAGAATTACCTTCCCTTTTTCGTCAGTTAATCCATCCAATTCATTCGTCTTTTTATCAATAATATCTAATGCCTTATAAATACGGTCTTTTAAAAGATCTTTTTTTATCAGGTTATTTTCAAGAATGATATCTTTTTCAAATCTGGCAGCATCCAATACGGCAATCATCAATTCATTCGAAAGGTTAACTTTTTTAGATGATACATCAACAATATTCAGTAATCGTTTGTTTGATTCCGACAATTTGCCTGATGTGAAAAATGCCATAAAGATAAGTAACACCAAGATAATGCTGTAACCTCCTATTAATTTACTTTTGACTGTTAAATTCATTCTGATTTTTCCTTTTGTAGATCTATTTCAATCAATAATTTAATAATTTCTTCCAAAGGTAATATAAAATCCGGTATACTGGCAGCAATTGCCGAAGCAGGCATATAGGATGATTCAGCTGTATCCGGATCCTGGACTATGGTTAGTCCACCAAATTTCTTTATAAGTTTGATTCCCTTCGAACCATCATTGTTCGATCCGGTAAGTACCACTCCGATCAGTTTATCCTGATATGCATCAGCAGCCGATTCAAACAACACATCAATGGATGGCCTGGCATAATTCACCCTTTCATCAATAGTAAGCGAAAAAGTTTTATCTCTTTCAATCATCAGGTGATAATTCGACGGTGCAATATACACTTTTCCTGAATCTATTATTTCTTTTTCATCCGCTTCCTTTATTTCAAGCCTGCTTTTATTGTTTAAAAGTTGGATCCATAAATTTTCGGAATGCGGACTGACATGCTGAACAATAACAATTGGGATACTGAAATTATCAGGCAATAATGAAAAGATTGTTTTCATTGCATTCAATCCTCCTGATGAAACTCCGATTACAATGGCCTCATAACGCATTTGTCAATATTTCTTTTTAAATATACGTTGCTTTTCATCCAATACAGAATATTGTTCATGATAATCTGTAAACCGCAAACTCTCTTTAGTACCCAAACATAAGACACCACCATTTATCAGGCTTTTATGAAAAAGTGATTGCACATCATTTTGTAATTTCCTGTCAAAATAAATCAATACATTCCGGCATAATATCAGGTTTACTTCAGCAAAAACACTATCAGTTACCAAATTATGATTTGCCCAGACAATTTTCTTTTTTAAAGAATGATTCATAATAACGTTATCACCATCAGAGGTATAATATTTCGAAAAGATTTCATTTCCACCCGACAACTTATAATTGACAGCATACTCTTTCATCATTTTGTTGCTGTAAATACCTTCTTTAGCTCTGTTCAGTACCTGTTGATTAAAATCGGTTGCGTAAATGGTTGTTCTATCAGATAAACCCTCTTCCTGCAACATTATTGACATCGAATAAGCTTCTTCTCCGGTAGAACACCCCGCATGCCATATTTTAATAAACGGATAGGTTTTCAATACAGGAATTACATTTTCGCGTAATGACTTGTAAAATAGAGGATCACGAAACATCTCGGTTACCGTTATCGATAAATCCTGTAAAAGAGTCGATGCAAAAGTCTCATTTGTCAATATCATTTCCCTCATCCTTGAAAGATCTTCTATTCCCGATAACACCATCCTGTTCATGATGCGCCGTTTTATATGGGCTTCTGAATACTGCCTGAAATCATAGCCGTATTTATGAAAAATACTATCCAGAAGGGCGTGGAGCATATCTTCATCTTTTGTTTTATCTGTAAGGGCTATAGTCATAGAGTTAATATCCTGGTCGGTAAACAATTATTGAATAATATAAGGATTTTTGGAATTTTCACCCCCGGTACTTCTTAAATCATCCAGTCTGAACGAATCATGCTTTTTTAAATTTATCAAATATCTTCAATCTGACTTCTCTTTTTGTCCTTCAGTTGTTTAAAATGCGAAGGTGAAAGACCGGTGACTTTTTTAAACTGATTGGATAAATGAGCCACGCTGCTATAGTTCATCTTCCAGGCAATCTCAGTAATATTCAATTCATCATAAATAATTAATTCTTTAATCCGTTCAATTTTATGATTAATAATAAAATGTTCTATAGTAGAACCCTGAACTTCAGAAAACAAATTTGCCAGGTAGGTATAATCGTGATTTAGTTTCTCGCTTAAATAATCGGAAAAGTTGGTTTTTATCATTTCATCCGAATGATGCACCATATCAATTATCGTATTTTTTATCTTTTCAATTAAAACGGCCCTTTTGTCATCCATTAATTCCAGGCCCGAATCGATTAATGATAGTTTAAGTCTATCACGTTGTTCTGAAGTAATAGTCTCCATGATTTCAACTTCACCCAGGTCGACAACAATAAAATGCAATCCGAGTTTTTTTAACTCTTCTTTTACCGCCATTTTACAACGGTTACTTACCATATATTTGATATATAACTTCATCTTTAATAATTTTGATTTTAAAATTGGATAGATTTACTGAATGCAAGATTCATTTGAAGAAAATTTAATCAAATTTTTTTGAGCGAATCGAATATTTATGTTTCAAATTACATTTCTTTAAAGTATAAGCGGTCAAAGATACGTACTTTTGTTCCTATTTTGTTACACTATTCACACATTTTCTTTTAGGTATCTCACCCCGGACATAATTAACCCAAAAAAAGAGGTTACCTTTAGGCAACCTCTTTTTAAAATTTAAACTCTTTAAACTATTGTGGAATAACAACGGTACTCTTTTGTAGTGTAACGGCTGTTTGAGCCAGTAACCTCCCGTTTATGGAAGCACCTGTTTGAAGATTGATACCTGTTTTACCTAAAACATTCCCTTCAAAATGACTGGTAGTACCAAGAGTCACAGCACCTGATGTTTGCCAGAAGATATTTTTTGCCTGTGCTCCTCCTGTCAGTGTAATTCGAACAGCCGAACTCATGGTCAGGGTTCCTGCAACCTGGAAAATAAAGATATCATTAGCACCACCCGAAATAGTTACATTCGTTGGAATAATCAGCGCGGTAGTCCACTTGTACAATCCGGGTGTGAGTGTTTTGCCCCCTATATTGCCGGCTCCCAAATTTAAAAATGCGGGATTAGTACGCCCGGCAGCATCAGTATAAGCTGCCTGCATATTGCTGACAGCGGTAGTCAGCATACTTGGATTCGTAACCCGGCATGGAAGCGGACCTGCTGCATCAACCGTAAAGATACTTCCGTTCACTTCAGGACAGGTTAACAGGATTGCTGCACCGGTAATAGGGCTGGATCCTATATCGCCCGTTACAGAGGATTTATATACATCAGTAATCCCTGATTTTGATAAAATGGCGAAATTACCCGAAACACCCAAATTCACTGTGGCCAGTGAACCTGCTGATTGAACCGGTGGTACTACCGGATTACTGACATCTCCATGGTCGGAACCGGAATGATCATTTGAAGACTTCTTTGAAGATAAACCTGAGTCCAATTGATTAGAACAACTACTCATTAATCCAACTATAAGCATAGCACTAATTGGAAATACATTTTTAAAATTCATAAGAGATAGAGTTTAAATATGTGACTTAATTATCACGCAACAAAGGTAAGTGTCCCAATATCCGACGCTGTTATACAACTCCGGTTATTAGTTGCATAAATCACAGTTATAAAACTTTTGATTTCAGGCATCCCTGAATGGTTATGAAACAAACAGTCCCTGACACGAAGATACCAGTATTTGATAATGTAAATTTACGATTCTGATTTATCAAAAAAAATAAAAATTTCGATATATTAATCTTAGTGATACGTTGTGACTTTTGGCCTTTGTGGCAAAACATTTACTTATAAAAATTATGAATTGGTTCATATTGTTGTTGGTCCGTCAGATGGCGTGAAAAGGTTCTTCTGAGTAACTATTGTAAAAAAAGGATAACCTGTTAAATGGGTTATCCTTATTACCGGTTGAATTGATGTCAACTTTTACGGTCTTGAAATTATATTTGTACTGGTTAAATTCACCGCTGCATTTCTGGCAAGTACCCTTCCTGTTACCGATGCACCCGGATCCAACGTGATGGATGTCAATGCCAGTATGTTTCCCTGGAATGAAGTATTTGCTCCCAGTGTTGCTGAGCCGGTGATCTGCCAGAATATATTTTTAGGAAGTGCTCCTCCCCTGAGAATAACATTTCCGCCCTTCCCCCCTACAGTGGTTAATGACGATCCAACCTGGAAAATCCATACGGAAGCCGAATCACCCTGCGCATCAAGTATCAAATCGCCATTCTGAATTAATACAGATGAAATTGATTTATAGATTCCAGGAGTTAGCACATTACCTCCCTGGTCGCCAGCCATAATAACAGGAAATGGATATACAGCTGCTTCTGCAAAAAGATAAGCATCAGTCAAGTCTTTTTTAGCCTGTAATAATAATGCTTGAGCTCCTGAAATTTCATTATCGTCAGGTGCATAGATTGAACCATTCATAATAACAGCCGGAGGAAATCCAACGACTGAACTTCTTAAACCGGGAGATATCCCCACATCAAAATCATTGATGGTACTATAACCGGTACTGGTTATTGCCACACCCGAAAGTATGCCAAACCTGGCTGCTGTTTTAAGATTCACAGCCTTCGGACTTATTGCCGGAGTGAAAGCTTTAATCAAATTTGAATTTAATGGATCTGTTGATGCACCTGAAGGTTGTTTATTTGAATCCATTTCACCGGAACAGCTTGCAATTAAACCAGTCACAACTATTGCTATGACAGGAAATATATTTTTAAGTTTCATGAAAGGTCATTTAACTGTGACTTTATTATCACAGTTCAAAGGTAGTTGCATTAATACATGGTGCTGTTATACAACTTTGATTATTAGTTGCATAAATCATAGATTTGAATAACTAATTTATTACTACGTTCTTATTCATACAATTTTATATATATTATAATTTATAAAAAAACACTTTCCCAATCAAGCGTCATACCAAACCTCATCCTCCAATAAAATAAAACGGCTTAACTTTTAATTCGTAGGTAATTTATTAAACTAAGTAATTTAAACAATATATTGTCCTGTATTATTACCCGAAAAATAGAACTTTTCATATATTCAAAATAAGGGAATATGGTTTTTAGTCTGAGGTATTTGGTTTTCTAGTAAGGGTTAATATTTTAATAATAAGGGGTTTAAATTATTAAACCTTATTTTTTATTTTTACCCTTAGTAGCCTTTAAATTACATTTGTTATAAAATTATGTAATAATAATTGTTTTTAAAGGAGAGTTTACAGAAAGTGTTCTAATAAAAAAAAGTTTCATCTGTCAGGTAACGGAAGAAACTTTTCTATTTATCTGTCGAAAGTAGTTAGATGTTAATCCTTTCGGTAATTTTACTTCTGGTTACTTTTAATTTTTTAAAATTATAAGGTGAAAATCCTGTCGTTTTTTTAAATTGTAA
>Ga0302215_10000680_pt1 | contig 24880 bp, 16 predicted proteins | sample II_Fen_N3_1_FD_194580 | JGI IMG/M metagenome (GOLD analysis project Ga0302215, IMG submission 194580) | Peat permafrost microbial communities from Stordalen Mire near Abisko, Sweden - II_Fen_N3_1 | ecosystem: Environmental > Terrestrial > Soil > Wetlands > Permafrost | place: Sweden: Abisko... | reverse complement strand
TGAACTGGAATATACCGGTGAGGATAACCAAAAGCACCGTCCTGTCATGATACACCGTGCTCCTTTTGGTTCGATGGAACGATTTGTGGCTGTACTGATTGAACATACTGCAGGAAAATTCCCGTTGTGGTTAACTCCCGACCAGGTTGTTATTCTGCCAATCAGTGAAAAATTCAATGACTATGCATTCAAGATTGCAAAAGAAATGAATTTACAGGATATCCGTGTAACTGTAGATGACCGCAATGAGAAAATAGGACGCAAAATCCGTGATAACGAATTGAAACGTATCCCTTATATGCTGGTTGTTGGTGAAAAGGAAGCTGAAAATGGTGAAGTGTCAGTACGCCGTCAGGGTGAAGGTGACAAAGGAACTATGAAAGTAGCCGAATTTGCTAAACTAATCACCGATGAAGTGAGTGCACTGATGGATCAGTTTAATTGAGAACCAAGAATCAAAGATCAAAGAACAAAGAACAAAGATCAAAGAACAAAGATCAAAGAACAAAGATAAAAAACGCGAATCGGGATATGGTTCGCGTTTTTTGTGAAAGTTAATTATCTTATATAAACTGAAATTCCTTTTCTATTGATATGTTCTGTAAGTTTGCTGTTGTTTATACTTTGATAATCCAGTACGTCAAATTTATAGGGTAATATAGTTTCAACCTTCAGTTTGTAACTGAAGGTTGAAACAGTTTCGAGATTTATATTTTCTCCTTTTAATGCTATATCCACATCACTACCATTTCTGAAATTTCCTTTTGCACGGCTTCCAAAAATAATAGCTTCCTTTACATTTGGAAATTCATCCAGAATAGATAAAACAATGTCCAGATCAGGCTGACGTAACCCTGTATTATTCATTTGAAAGATTTTTTAAAGTAACGTGTAATTGAGATAGTAAGGGAAGTATTTTTGATGTATAAGTTTTTCAACTTCAGCAGCTTTCTCTTCGTCGTAAGTATGCGTAGTAAGATTTCTGTCAACAAGTAATTCCATCCAACTATGTCCATCTACAATTAATCCAATTTCAAATTCTTTTTTTTAATCATTCTGTGCCTTGATGCTGCATCCTATTGCTACGGTAGATGACTGAGCCACAGGTTTGTTGCTGAGCAATGCGTCAACTGCTTCTTCTACATATTTATGGCTTACATCGCTTGCATCGGCATAGTTGTCATCAATAGCTCCAATATATCGCACAATGTTTTTCCCGTTTTCTTTTTGCAGAACAAAAACATGTGGTGTTCGCGTGGCTCCATACAACGGATAAATCTTTTGCCCTACATCGAATAGATAGGGAAACGTAAATCCTTTTTCTTTTGCACGTTGTTGCATCCCCTCAAAACTATCCTGCGGTTCTACTTTTGGATCGTTGGGATTTATAGCGATAACAGGGTATCCTTGCGATGCGTATTTATGATTCAATCCAATAATCCTGCTTTCGTAGGCCTTGGCGTACGGACAGTGGTTGCAGGTGAAAATAACGATAAAACCTTTTGCATCGGCATAATCTGACAATGATACCATCTTATTGTCGACATTTTTCAACTTAAAACCGGTAGCAACATCTCCGACTTTATACCCTTTATGTTCTGACATATTTTCCATTTTTTGAGCTTTAACCTGACCCGTAAGTGTCAGGAGAGTTATTAAACTTATGATGATTCCTGTATTTTTCATATTGTCTGTTTTAAATATTTACTAATGATTTTTATTAATTCGCTTTTTTCCATTTTACTCTCTTTGAAATCTAATTTAACACCATTCCGATAGAAAACAGTGGCAGGAATAGCTCCGCTCCATTTGCTGTCGATGGCAGGAATCCACTGATTCATGCGTTTATTGTCATCCAAAAGATAGACATCAACATCCATTTTGTTTTTGACTATAAAAGGTTGCACAATTGATTCGGCTTCTTTCGCCAGATCGAGACTCACCAATATCATTTTAAAGTTGGGGTTTCGATGATACAATTTGTTTACTTCCATAAAATCAGGAAGCTCCATTACACAAGGCTTACACCATGTGGCCCAAAAATTAACTACATAGAGTTTGTTGTCTTTGTTATGCAAAATGGCTTCCAGTTTCGTGAAGTTAACCACTGTCACTTTATGATTGACATTCTTGACAGTTGGATATTCCAACATACTTTTTTTTGTGTTTTGACTCTGGCTGTTGAGACTTATCATTACGATTAAAATTAAAATTAAATTTCTCATAAAAGTTTTTAATGTCAAACACAGTCTTACCCTTAATTGTTTGGACTGCATGATTGATAATAGCTACAAAATGCCTATTTTAAATACAATTTTGAATTCTTGATTGTAAATTCACTTTTATTATTTAAAAGTTATTTCCCAAACAGTGCTTGTATGTGCATCATTTCAGGGAATATTGAAGTGGAATTTTATGAAAACAATTCTACTATAACATAGAAGAGGCTGATCTAAAATGAATAGATCAGCCTCTTTTTGATTTTATACGCTTTGATTGAATCGTATAATTTATTTATATCCTTGTTCGTGAACACTTTTAATGGAACGTCCTGAAGGATCGTTCATATTTTTGAAAGCAGCATCCCATTCAAGTGCAATCTCCGTACTACAGGCAACCGATGGTACCGAAGGTACACACATGGAAGCTGATTTAGATGGAAAGAAGTCAGTGAAAATAGTCCGGTAATAATATTCTTCCTTATTCATAGGAGGATTTATCGGATATGTTTCGGCTACTTTTGCCATTTGTTCGTCGGTGACTGATTCGGTGGTTAAGGCACGAAGTGAATCAATCCAGTTGTAACCCACCCCATCGGAGAATTGTTCCTTTTGACGCCAGGTAACACTTTCGGGAAGATAGTCTTCGAAAGCTTTACGTAAGATCCATTTTTCCATTTTTCCGTTGCTGCCTGCCATTTTATCGGTAGGGTTGAGGCGCATGGCAATATCCATAAATTCTTTATCAAGAAATGGAACACGACCTTCGACACCCCATGAAGCCAGTGATTTATTGGCACGCAGGCAATCGTACAAATGAAGTTTATCGAGCTTGCGAACTGTTTCCTTGTGAAACTCTTCGGCATTTGGAGCTTTATGGAAGTAAAGATATCCACCGAATATTTCGTCGGCACCTTCACCCGACAATACCATTTTTACACCCATCGATTTGATAAAGCGTGACAAAAGGTACATAGGGGTGCTTGCGCGAATGGTGGTGACATCGTAAGTCTCAACATGGTAAATTACGTCACGAACGGCATCGAGCCCTTCCTGAACCGTAAAATGGATCTCGTGGTGAATGGTGCCAATATGATCGGCAACCTTGCGTGCTGCAATCAGATCGGGTGAACCAACCAGTCCCACAGCAAAGGAGTGGAGTTGAGGCCACCATGCATCTTCTGTATTCCCGGATTCAATACGTTTGTTAGCATATTTTTTAGCGATGGCAGAGATAATGGATGAATCCAATCCTCCTGAAAGCAATACCCCGTAAGGAACATCCGCCATTAACTGACGTTCGACAGCTGCTTCCAGGGCATCACGCAATACTTTAATGTCCGATACGTTATCCTTAACGGCATCATAACTTTGCCAGTCACGTGAATACCATTGCGTTGGTTTCTTATCCGGACTGTAGTAATACTGACCGGGAAGAAATTCTTCAATTTTGGTACAGTACCCTTCCAGGGCTTTTAATTCGGAAGCGACATAATAGGTCCCTTCTTTATCCCATCCCTGGTAAAGTGGGATAATTCCGATATGATCGCGTCCAATCATATAAATATCTTTTTCTATGTCGTACAGGGCAAAAGCGAAGATTCCGTTCAGGTCTTCCATAAAATTCGGACCTTTTTCACGATACAGGGCTAGTATTACTTCGCAATCGGACTTTGTAAGGAATTCGTACTTCCCTTCAAATTGTTTGCGTATTTCCTGATGATTATAAATCTCGCCATTCACAGCCAACACCAATTTTCCGTCTTTGCTGTAAAGTGGTTGCTTACCTGATTCCGGATCGACAATGGATAGTCTTTCGTGTGCTAAAATAGCATTCTCATCGGAAAATACTCCCGACCAATCCGGCCCACGATGCCGTATACGTTTAGACATTTTCAACACTTGCGGGCGTAATGCCTGAACTGGTTGTTTTATATCAAATGCACATACAATTCCACACATAATATTAAGCCTCTCTGTTAGTCTTCTGATAGATTCAGAAGGGTTTGTTTTATAGTTTTATTTTAAATACTATTTATTTGATTTGCAAATGTAAGAAGATTATAACGAATTATGTATGTCTTCGGCTACTTTACGTCCCGAAGCAATCGCCCGAACAACCAAACTTGCACCCATAGCAGCATCACCGGCAGCAAATACTTTAGCTATGTTGCTTCTGTTTTCTTTATCAATGGCAACGTTGCCACGACCATCGAACTCTACGCCTAATTCAGTCAGCAAGCCTTCGTGTATCGGATGGATAAATCCAAGAGCCAGAAACACTAAATCAGCTTTAATCAAATCGGTTTTACCCGTTGGCTTCATGCTCATACGACCGTTAGCATCTTTTGACCATTCTACTTCTTCAACCAATACTTCTGTTAGTTTCCCATTTTCACCAATAAATTTATTGGTATTCAGACTCCACTTACGCACACAACCTTCCATGTGCGAACTCGAAGTTTTAAGAATGTTTGGATAATATGGCCAGGGAGTGTCAGGGTTTTTATCTACGGGTGGCTGTGGCATAATTTCGATTTGGGTTACTTTTGCAGCACCCTGACGAATGGAAGTTCCTACGCAGTCAGAACCTGTATCACCACCACCAATGACCAACACATGTTTGCCTTTGGCCAAAATTAAATTATTTTTATCAACATTTTCTCCGATAATGAGTTGATTCTGCTGACTCAGGAAATCCATTGCAAAATAGATACCTTTTAAGTCGCGTCCTTCGGGATTAATGTCCCGTGGATGACCTGAACCTACTGCAATACATACCGCATCGTAGTTTTTTAAAATCTCTTTTCCGGCGATATCTTTCCCGATTTCAGTATTGGTTTTAAACACGATGCCTTCTTCGATCAGCAAAGCCATTCGGCGGTCGATGATGTTCTTGTTCAATTTGAAGTTCGGGATGCCATAGCGCATCAATCCACCTAAACCGTTATCTTTTTCATATACCGTCACATGATGACCTTTGCGGTTCAATTGTTGAGCAGCCGCCAGTCCTGAAGGACCTGAACCAATTATCGCAATAGTTTTTCCTGTACGTGTTTTAGGTGGACGTGCTTTGATCATACCTTCAATAAATGCAACTTCTGTTACGGCAGCTTCGTTTTCACGAATCGTAACAGCTGCATCGTGCAAGGCTAATACGCAGGATTTTTCGCAAGGTGCAGGACAAATACGTCCTGTAAAATCAGGAAAGTTATTTGTTTCGTGAAGAACTTCTACGCCTTCCTTCCATTGTCCTTTGTAAATCAAATCCTGCCATTCCGGCATTTTATTGCCAAGGGGACATGCCCAGTGGCAAAACGGAATTCCACAATCCATGCATCGTGAAGCCTGAATTTTTCTGTCTTCTCGATTTAATGTCTGTTCTACTTCTCCGAAGTCGGAGATCCGTTCATTAATAGGACGGTAGCCAGCGATCTTTCGGGGGGTATTTATAAATGCTTTAGGATTTCCCATGATGTTTTATTGTTTTTAATAACTTTTCCAAAGTAAAGTACTTTGGAAAAGTTTAATAATTAATAATCGCGTTCAACCTGTGCAATTTTCTTGTTGATCGCTTCGATTTTTTCTTCCTGCAATACTTTCTTGTATTCAATAGGGACGATTTTCTTGAATTTATCAACATATTCGCTCCAGTTGTCAAGAATTTTCTTTGCAAGCTGACTCTTAGTATACTTATAGTGATTGGAAATAAATCCCTGTAATTCTTTTCTGTCAGCACTGTCTTCGATTAACGAAAGTTCAACCATTTCCATATTACAGAAAAAGTCGAAATTATCAGTTTCATCGAGTACGTAAGCCACACCACCACTCATACCTGCCGCAAAGTTACGTCCGGTTGTCCCAAGCACAACGGTACGTCCTCCTGTCATGTATTCGCAACAATGATCGCCGGCTCCTTCAACTACTGCAATTGCTCCTGAATTACGTACACAGAAACGTTCGCCAACCACTCCATTGATATACACTTCACCGGCTGTGGCACCATATAAAATCGTGTTTCCGGCAATAATGTTCTCTTCGGGTTTAAAAGTACTCTCTTTTGGTGCAATAACAACTATTTTACCGCCCGAAAGTCCTTTTCCAAGATAATCATTTGCTTCTCCTTCGAGTTGAAATGATACTCCCCTGCTTAGGAAAGCGCCGAAACTTTGTCCGGCAGAACCATGAAAATATGCTTTAATCGTATCATTTGGCAATCCGTTATTCCCATAACGTTTGGCAATTTCGCCCGAAAGCATTGCTCCAACCGTACGATCGGTATTCTTAATTTTATAGTTGAGTTCAACAGGCATGCATAAATCCAGAGCGGGTAGTGATTTCTTAATCAATTCACGATCCAACACATTTTCAATTTTATGTTCCTGATTTTTTACATGACGAAGTGCAAAAGTTGAGTTCTTAGCAGGTGAAAACATAATTTTCGATAAATCTACTTTTTTCAGTTTCTCGGTACCTTCAACTTCTTTCCGTACAAGCAATTCGGCATGTCCGATAATTTCATCCATGCTGCGATATCCCATTTGAGCAAGGTGTTCGCGAACATCCTGTGCCAGAAAATTAAAGAAATTTACCAGATATTCATATTTGCCGACAAAATACTCACGTAAAGCTTTATCCTGGGTAGCAACGCCAACCGGACAAGTATTTAAATGGCATTTACGCATCATCACGCAACCCAGGGTAATCAGTGCACTAGTGGCAAAACCGTATTCTTCGGCGCCTAATAATGCAGCAACAATAATATCGTGGCCTGTTTTTAACTGTCCATCAGTTTGTAGTCTGACCTGACCACGCAGGTTATTCAATACAAGTGTTTGTTGGGTTTCAGCCAATCCGATTTCAACAGGCAAACCTGCATGTTTAATTGAACTCGAAGGACTTGCCCCGGTTCCACCTTCGGCACCACTGATTAAAATTAAATCTGCTTTTGCCTTGGCAACTCCTGCAGCAATAGTCCCCACACCCGTTTCAGAAACTAATTTAACGCTAATAGTCGCTGATGGGTTGATGTTTTTTAGATCAAAGATAAGTTGTGCCAGATCTTCGATGGAATAAATATCATGATGGGGTGGGGGAGATATTAATGAGATTCCTGGAATAGAGTGACGTGTTTTTGCAATTATTTTATCCACTTTATATCCCGGAAGCTGACCACCTTCACCCGGTTTAGCACCCTGTGCAATTTTAATCTGAAGTTCATCTGCATTCACCAGGTATTCGGCGGTTACGCCAAAACGACCCGAGGCAACCTGCTTAATAGCACTTCGTGTACTTAATCCATCATCACGTTTCTTGTAACGTTCAGGATCTTCACCGCCTTCACCGGTATTGCTTCGTCCACCCAGCAGGTTCATGGCTATTGCCATAGCTTCGTGAGCATCACGGCTGATTGATCCATAGGACATGGCACCGGTTACGAAACGTTTCGTAATCATTTCAATCGGTTCCACTTCACTGATATCGATCGGACTATGTGTATAATCCATCAGGTCACGAATAAAGATTGGCGTTGGTTTTTCGTCAACTGTACGTGCGTATTCTTTGTATTTTTCGTAACTGTTTGTTTTCGTAGCAATTTGTAAACGTGCAACTGTTTCAGGATTCCAGGCATGTTCTTCACCATCCCGTCGATACTGGTACAGACCAAGATTCTTTAATTGCGAAGGATCAGATCCTTCCAATGGCTGAAATGCTTCATAATGAGGTCTTAATACTTCATTAGCAACATCTTCCATATCGATTCCTTCGATTGCTGACGAAATTCCTTTGAAATATTTCTCTAAAAATGGTGTCGAAATGCCGATTGCTTCAAAAATATGTGCTCCCCGATAACTTCGTAACGTAGAATTACCCATTTTAGAGAGTACTTTTAATAATCCTTTGTTTACAGCTTTTATATAATGTGATTTTGCGGTTGCAAAATCCATTTGAATATCTCCCGATTTTGCTTTTTCATAAATGATAGCAAAAACCATGTAGGGATTGATGGCGTTTGCACCAAATCCAAATAAAAGTGCAAAATGCATGACTTCACGTGGCTCAGCTGTTTCAACCACGATATCAATCTGCATTCTTTTCCTTTTTTGAACCAGATAAAGATGCACTGCCGAAACCGCTAATAGCGAAGGTATCGGTGCATGGGTAGCATCAACACCACGGTCGCTTAATACAATATAATTTTTACCATCGTCGACTGCTTTTTCAACCGACAGGCAAAGTTCCTGAATTGCTTTTTCCAGCCCTTTTGCCCCTGATTTTGGATCAAAAAGCATTGGTAACGAAATGGTGGAAAATCCTTTATATTCAAGATTTAGTAAAATGTCAAACTGTGTATTCGTAAGTACAGGGCTTTTTAATTTTACCATCTTGCAAATCTGATGGGCCGGTTCCAGTAGATTTTGATGTACAGATCCTACAAAGCCTGTTAATGACATTACCAATTCTTCACGAATCGGGTCAATAGGCGGATTTGTTACCTGCGCAAATTGCTGGCGGAAATAATTAAACAACCGCTGAGGCTTATCAGAGAAAATTGATAAAGCTGCATCATTTCCCATCGACGAGGTTGGTTCATAACCGTCATTCGCCATTGGAAGTATTAATCTTTCCAGATCTTCCTTTGAATACCCAAAGGCATTCAGGAGTGTCTGGTAATTAGTCAGGTCGTTTTTGACACTACGTCCTGAAGATATATTATCAAGATTGATACAGTTTTTATTTAACCAGTCACGATAAGGAAAAGCTTTAGCAAGTCCTTCTTTTAATTCTTTATCATAAAATATCTGACCTAATTCGGTATCAATCATGATCATTTTGCCGGCTTTTAACCTGCCTTTTGCTTTGATGCGCGAAGGTTCGATATTGATAGTACCTGTTTCGGATGCAATAATCATCAAATCATCATGTGTCACCAGGTAACGGGCAGGTCGTAATCCATTTCTGTCCAACATACCACCTGCATACCGTCCATCACTGAACAATAATGTGGCAGGACCATCCCATGGTTCCATAAAGGTACTGTGGTATTCATAAAATGCCCTTAAATCATCGGAAATAGGGTTCTTTGCATTCCAACTCTCAGGAACAAGCATCGCCATAGCATGTGGTAAGCTTTTCCCTGACATAACCAGAAATTCAAGTACGTTATCCAGGGTGGCGCTATCGCTCATTCCGGGTTGAACAATAGGATATAATTCCTGTAAATTTCCCAGCTGATCTGACTTCAGGACGCTTTCGCGGGATTCCATCCATTGTCTGTTTCCCCTGATTGTATTTATTTCTCCATTATGTCCAAGCATACGGAATGGTTGAGCCAAATCCCATGTTGGAAAGGTATTCGTACTGAAACGGGAGTGTACTAATGCAATTCCGCTTGTGAAATTCGGGTTGGAAAGATCAGGAAAGTAATCGCGAAGTTGTAGGGAAGTCAGCATTCCTTTGTAGATCATTTGTTTTGTCGAGAGACTAACAATATAGAAACTACGGTCTTTGGATATATTTGATTTAAGAATTCCTTTCTCAATTTTTTTTCGGACGATATATAGTTTCCGTTCAAGTTCGTCCTGCGACGAAGCACCTGTAATGAAAACCTGTTTAATTGTGGGTTCGTTGGAGGCAGATATTTCTCCCAAAATATCACTGTTTACCGGAACGTCACGTATTGTTAGCAGAGTTAGTCCCTCTTTAATGACATTTTCTTTAATTACATTCAGGCAAAGTTCAGCTTTCTTTTCGTCTTTAGGCAGAAAAACCAACCCTGTACCATATTTCCCTTTTCCGGGAACCGGTATGCCTTGTAGTAAGATAAATTCGTGGGGTATCTGAATTAAAATACCTGCACCGTCTCCGGTTTTGTTGTCGGCACTCTCGGCTCCACGATGTACCATGTTTTCGAGAACCTGCAATCCATTTTCAACAATTTCATGAGATTTCTCACCATGTAGATTTAATATCAGCCCGACACCGCAGGCGTCGTGCTCGTTCTGAGAAGAATATAATGATTTCTGGTCATATTCGTCAGTGAGTTTTGGGATTGTCATAGCTTCATTTCTTTATTTTATACGCTTAAAAACTGTTACTATCAGCTAATTTATCGTGTTGTTTTGTTCTATTGTTATTTTGAAAATAGTGGGAAAACCTTTAGGCTTTCCCACTATTCCACTATTTGAAAGAGGTGTAAAAACCTTTATATTAACGGATAAAAAGTAATTCTCTATACTTAGGTAAAGTCCACATTTCGTCGTCAACAATCAATTCTAACTTGTCGGCATGATAACGGATAACTTCGAAATAAGGAAATACATCATCGTGATATGACAATGCTTTTTCATATTCGTTGTCAATTTTGTTTGCCACTTTACGTGCTTCTACCAATGCATCTACATTTGTTTTGATCACCGAGATATGTTCTGCAATTTCTTCTATAAAATCAGAATCAAGTTTCGATAATTTATCGGCTTTTTCAGGTGAATAAACAGCTTTAATCTTATAAACATTATCCAACAAAAATGATTGATAACGTGTTGCTACCGGTATAATGTGGTTAATTGCCAAATCACCTAAAACACGTGCTTCGATCTGAATTAATTTAATATATGTTTCCCATTTCACTTCATTACGTGCATGAAGTTCAACTGATGTCATAACACCTGTTGTTTTAAACAGTTCAACACTTGCTTTAGAAGTATAGGCTTTTAATATTTTTGGTACGCATGTTTCGCAATCAAGTCCACGTTCGGCTGCTTCAAGTTTCCATTCGTCACTATAACCGTTTCCGTCATAACGGATTGCTTTCGAAGATTTTATATACGATTTAATGACATCGAAAATTGCTTTTTCTTTCGATGATCCTCCGCCAATTCTTGAATCGACATCTGCTTTAAATTCAGTTAACTGAGCCGCTACAGCAGCATTTAAAGTTGTCATGGCTGACGAACAGTTTGCTGATGAACCAACAGCACGGAACTCAAAACGATTGCCTGTAAATGCAAATGGCGAGGTGCGGTTACGGTCGGTATTGTCCAAAAATACTTCAGGGATATGTGCGATTCCTAAACTTAATGTTTTTTTAGCGGTAACTACGATCGCTTCTTCACTTGTGCTTTTTTCTAATTTGTCAAGAATAGCAGTTAACTGAGTACCCAGGAATACCGAAATAATAGCTGGAGGTGCTTCGTTAGCTCCCAGACGGTGTGCATTTTGAGCAGTCATGATAGAAGCTTTCAACAAAGCATTGTGTTTGTATACTGCCTGTAAAATATTTACTAAGAATGTTACAAACTGAAGATTCTCTTCCGGTGTTTTTCCCGGTGTCAATAATCCCACACCTGTATCAGTTCCCAACGACCAGTTGTTATGTTTTCCTGAACCGTTAATTCCGGCAAATGGTTTTTCGTGCAATAACAAACGGAATCCGTGACGACGTGCTGTCTTTTTCATAATGGACATCATCAACAGGTTCTGATCTACTGATAAGTTTGTTTCTCCAAAAATTGGAGCAAGTTCAAATTGGTTGGGTGCTACCTCATTGTGACGGGTTTTAGCAGGAATACCATATTTGTAAGCTTCAAATTCAATGTCCTTCATATAAGCAGCTACACGACTTGGTACTGCACCAAAATAATGGTCATCCAATTGTTGGTTTTTTGCTGACTCGTGTCCCAGTAATGTGCGTCCTGTTAATAATAAGTCGGGACGGGTTGCATATAAACCTTCGTCAACCAGGAAATACTCCTGTTCCCAACCTAAAAATGAAACTACCTTTTTTACACTTGGATCGAACATTTGACAAACTGCTGTTGCAGCTTTATCTACTGCATTCAAAGCCCTTAATAACGGAGCTTTTAAATCAAGCGATTCACCTGTATATGAAATAAATATTGTCGGGATTACTAATGTGTCATCTACTACAAATGCAGGGGAAGATGGATCCCAGGCTGTATAACCACGAGCTTCATAGGTACTGCGAATTCCTCCACTTGGAAATGAAGATGCATCAGGTTCTTGTTGGGCTAACAGTTTACCTGAAAAGTCTTCAATAATTGTTTCTCCGGGAGTTCCACTTGTATAATCAATAAAAGAATCATGTTTTTCTGCTGTACTGTCCGTTAATGGTTGAAACCAGTGCGTGTAATGGGTAGCGCCAAATTCCATTGCCCACATTCTCATTCCTGCAGCAACATCATTCGCTATATCAAGGTTTAGTGTTGCGCCTTTGTCAATTACATTTTTAAGTTGTTTCAAGGTGTCTTTCGACAGGTATTTCGCCATTGTGGCACGATTGAAAACATACTTTCCGTAATAATCGGATGTGAACTTTGAAGGTGGGGTAACTTCGAGTGCTTTTTTCTTAAAAGCTTCTTCTACTGCTTTAAATCTCAATGATGACATAATTATATTTTTTGAGGGTTGTAGTTAATCGATTCTTTTTTAATTCAAGTTTAATTCTGTCGTATTGTTATAAAAACTATGCAAAAATAATAAAAATGATAGTTTTGGCACCATATTTTAGTTTCTTTGTGAAAAAAAAGATTGTTCTGTTTCAAATCAACATAAATAGATGCTTTTTGGTTTCACTTCGGCTTTAATATAGCTATATTAATTTCGAATTGATTAAATTATTAAAAATAATATTTCTTATGTGATGTCAATATTTATTATTCTGTTTGATAACAAAGATACACAATAAAATAACTGAAAAGACCAGTAGCATAATTCAAAATGAACGAATTTTTATTTCTAACTTAACTGATTTGTGAATTAACCGGCTGCTGTTATTAATAAGACCTTTTTTAAGCAGTTAGATTTTAAAAATCGCTTTTTGTAAGTAATTCAATTGAATAATTCGAACACGAATTAATCAAAATTATTATAAGCTGTTTCTCCATGTTGCGATTCATCCAGCCCGATTGCTTCTTGTTTGTCAGTTGCACGTATCCCTATTAGTTTATCAGTTAATTTAAATAATAAATATGTTCCGATACCGGAATATACAATTGTGGCAATAACAGCGATAAACTGAACTAAAAGCTGTCTGAAATTGCCATAAAGTGCTCCACTATAGGCTGATTGAACAAGCGGGGAAGCAAAGACGCCTGTCAGCAAAGCTCCTAATATACCTCCAATGCCATGAACACCAAACGCATCCAATGAATCATCGTAACCTAATTTAGGTTTTACATAAGCTACCATGCAGAAACAAACCAACGATACAATGACTCCAATTGCCAATGCTCCCGGTATTCCTACAAATCCGGCAGCAGGTGTAATGGCAACTAAACCTGCAACTGCACCGGTACTAATCCCAACAACAGTAGGCCTTTTGTCAATAAACCAATCCAATAACACCCAGGTTATGGCAGCTGTGGCTGCACAAATATGGGTAACCATAAGTGCATTCCCGGCAAGTCCATCGGCAGCTAAACCACTTCCCGCATTGAACCCGAACCATCCTACCCAAAGCAGGCCTGCACCCATTACAACATAAGTAATATTATGAGGTGGTATAGCATGGTCTTTATAATCGCGGCGTCTCCCGAGCATAATGGCTGTTACTATGGCTGCAACACCCGCATTGATATGAACAACCGTTCCTCCTGCAAAGTCTAATGCCCCTAATTTTAATAACCAGCCATCAGTTGCCCATACCCAGTGAGCTACAGGGTTGTAGACAAATAATGACCATAAAATTGAGAAAACAAAAAATCCTTTGAAATTTATTCGTTCTGCAAATGCCCCTATAATTAAAGCCGGAGTTATGACGGCAAACATACATTGGTACATGATAAATACAATATGTGGAATTGTCCCGGTCGCTTTTCCGTCAAGTCCGATTTGGGAGTGCGAAATAAAATAGGGGCTGAGGTCCGTAAGACTGATATTGTTTAAAAATGCCCAGTCTAAACCACCAATATAAGGTGCCAGAAATCCTTTAGAACTACCGAATGATAAACTGTAACCACAAATTACCCATTCAATACTAATAACCGAAACGAGTATAAAACACTGCATAAAAACGTTCAATACATTTTTACGCCTCACTAACCCCCCATAAAAAAGGGCTAATCCCGGTATCGTCATTAATAAAACAAAAGCTGTTGCAACGATCATCCACGCTGTATCACCTGAATTTACACCTGGAGCAACTGTTGGGATGGATGTTTGAGCGGACAAAGATGAAATAGATAAAGCGAGAAATGACATGCAAAATACGATATATTTTTTCATTTTTTTTATTGATGGTCTTAGTTATTTAATAAATTATTATACACTCATTCTTTATTAAATAATGCTTCAGGACCCGATTCTCTGGTTCGTATGCGAATTGTATCCTGAATGTCATAAATAAAAATTTTCCCATCACCTGTTTCACCTGTCCATGCAGAATTTAAAATCGCATCGAGTGTTTTGTCTAAGTTGATATCACGAACGACAATCGAAATCATTCTACGGTGAATATAATTTGATTGAAATACCTGACCTCTGATGGTCTGTTCTTCAGTAGATTTGCCTAATCCTGTAATATCCCAGTATGAAAACCATTCGATGCCTGCTTTGTCCAATGCTTCTTTGACATCTTCAAATTTTGACTTTCGGATGACTGCCTCAATTTTTTTCATGCTTTTTGTTTTTATTGTTTAGTTTTGTCGTAAGCTTTCAATTAAACTTGATATCATTCAGTTTTAAAAAAAATGCAAGAATCTTTTTTGTATATATAGACTTTTAATTCTCTATGAATTTCTGTACAAAAGTAAATTAATAATGTCGAATAAAAAAGCAATTTGACAATTATATACGTAAAAAAGCTACATTTAGGTATGTAATACAATAAAAAGCTACATAAATGTGTGAATTGGCAAGCATGTGATGACATTATAATTAAACTATAACTATTGGAATAAAATGTATTATGTGCTGATTTTTAATTGCTTTAGAATTGTTTTCAAAGTTTCAACTCCTTTTATCCTGGTGATCAAAATAAAAACAGAGCAGGTTGTTTCATTAGAAACAACCTGCTCTGTTTTTATACATTCTTTGTTAAAATGAGTTCGTGTATAAACTAAATGATCAAGTCAAATGGAAAGAAAGACATAAAAAGTCAGCTAAAATTCAAATTTTATATACATTTGAAATATCCCGGCTTTATTATTTTAGACTCAGTTGTTAAATCATCCGGCAAATCAATTCATTTATTCTTTTTTCAAAACAATTCTCAAAAGTAAATAACCCAGAACTCCCGAAAATATCGAACCAATAATGACTCCTGATTTTGCCTGATTCAACATTTCACTTCCTAATGGATAGGATAGTCCTCCTAAAAACAAGGCTACCGTAAATCCGATTCCTCCCAGTAATGACATGGCAAATATGTTTTTCCAGTTCATTCCGTTTGATAAACGTCCAATCTTTAATTTTACGGATATCCATGTAAATGAGAATATACCTACCAATTTGCCGACTACCAGACCCATCATGACAGCATAAGGTATGCCGGTGAATATGTTGAGGCTCGAAGTTTCAAAAACAACTCCTGCATTTGCAAACGCAAAAAGCGGCATAATAAAATAGGTGACCGGATTGCTTAGCCTGTTTTCAAAACCCTGCAATGGACTGATTACCATTTTAGAAACCGATTCTATACGCGAAAGGTAGTTGATTTGATTATTGCTCAACACTAAATTATCTTCCCCTTCAGGAGGTATTGTTTTCTTGATTATATCCAGGTCATGTTGCAATCCTAATGTGAATTTTTTTACATTTAAATACGGACGGGCAGGAATTGTAAATGCAACCAATACTCCTGCAATGGTTGGATGGATACCTGCCTGCAAAAAAAGGTACCAGATAGCAATACCCAGTACGGCATAAAATGTTTTGTTGTTAACTTTCATTCGATTTCCAATCATTAAAATTCCGAAAAGAAACCCCGAAACAATTAAATAAATAAATGAGGCAATGGTAAACTTACTGTAAAATATGGCAATTACTGCAATCCCCCCTATGTCATCAACTGTTGCTAATGCCAATAGGAATATTTTAAGACTCAAAGGAACTCTTTTACCCAACAAACTTAAAACACCCAATGAAAAGGCAATATCAGTTGCCATTGGGATAGCCATACCTCTCATTTCGTCGGATGAAAAACCATGAGATGTACCGATGAAAAAAAATACCAATACCGGTACAATCATTCCTCCACAAGCAGCTATAATCGGTAAGATGGCCTGACGAAAAGAAGATAATTCGCCGACAAGAACTTCCCGTTTAATTTCAAGACCCACAGAAAAGAAGAAAATGACCATCAGGGCATCATTTACAAATTCAAGTGTGGTGAATGGATGCCCGTGAGCACTAAAAAGATTGAAATTCTCAGTTCCTAAAAACAGTTGGATTTTCCAGATGGATTCATACCAATCGTGTAATGAAGAATTGGCAATGATGACAGTTATTAAGGCTACCACTAACAGTAAAACGCCGGGATTTATCGTGTCTTCAAGCTTGTCTAAAAAGCCATATAACTTATGAAATCTTTGATTCTTATAGTTTAATTCCATAGAGGTTCTTTCTTAATTAATGTGTTGTAAATGTATTGTTTGAAAGTTTTTTATTGATTCTATATAAAAATAAGTTGAACTAAAATGTAGATTGGCAACAATACTATCAGTGAGAATTTCCACAAATATCCAAAGAAACCGGGCATTCTTATTCCGCTTTCTTCGGCTATTGATTTCACCATAAAGTTAGGCCCGTTACCGATATAAGTCATTGCCCCAAAAAATACGGATCCTACACATATTGCCCTTAACAGAATCTCAGGAACTCCGGCCATCATCGTTCCTGCGGATAACGATGCAGGTAATCCTGCTACAACTAATCCACGGGCCAGATCATAAAATGCAACAGCAGTTGGAGTGTTATCCAGGAAAGAACTCAACGTCCCTGATGCATACAGAAATTGCCAGGGCTCAGTTACTCCAAAGCTGGCTGCATTTTTTGCCAACCAGATTAATGTAGGTGCCATGGTTACAAATATACCCAGAAAAAGAAAGGCAACTTCAATAATCGGATCCCATGAGAAACGGTTGTTTTTGCGTACTTCCGGTTTGGTGTAGTATAAAGACATAGCGGCAAGAATTACTAATACCATCTCACGAAGGTATTTCAACCAAAAGGCAGCATTTTCTTCACCCATTTGAGGAATATTCCCTTTGTTGATAAAAGCTACAGCTATGACCACGCCAACCAGAAATAAAAAGTTTATGTTTCCGGTAAAACGAATAGGTTTTATTCGTATATAGTCTTCTGCTATATTTTCCCAGTTTTCTTTTTTGTAATAATAACGGTCTGCAAAGTAATAAATTATCAACAACAAGGTGCCTGTAAAGATCCATTCAGGAAATAAATTCAGAAACCATGTAAACTCAGCACCACGCAGATATAACATAAACAACGGGGGATCACCAAGTGGCGTTAATAATCCTCCACAATTGGCAACTGCTGCAATGAAAAATAATATTGTATGTGTCGTATATTTGCGTTCCTGGTTGGTAGTTATTACCGGACGAATAAGAAGCATAGCTGCTCCGGTAGTGCCCATTATTGATGCCAGTACAAAACCAATACCCAGGAATAATGTATTGTTTCCGGGAGTCGCTTTTATATCGCCTGAAAGATGAATCCCTCCCGTAATAACAAATAATGAACCCAGCAAGACTATAAAGGGTATATAATCATAGATGATGGTGTCGGCAAGACTCCGGGATAATCCGTTTACTAACATATAAATTGTCACCGGGATGCCGAGAAAAAGAGAAACAAGCAGTTTGTTTTTATTCTGTCCCCACCATTTTTCAGCAATCAGCGGCCCGGTAGCAATCGCCAAAAGCATAATCACAAAAGGAACAGAACACCAGATAGGAATATTGGATATATCTTTCATTCTTAAAATTTGATGTTAATAAACTTACAAAACTAAAATTCTTTTTTTTTGTTAGCCTAAAATACATTTAATATTTAAGACTTTTGATAATAATTCAATAAAATTATAGTTTGGTAGTCTTTTAAACTATTAAATGACTTTAATTAATTGACTTGGAATGAAATAAAAGATATGCCGTTGTTAATTCACATCTATTTTCAGATCATATACAGTATGTTATAATGCAAAGATACTATATTGGTAGAATTGATAACGTGTTTTCATACGGATCAGAATATATAAAATGGTATGCTTGATTTTATTCACCTTTATTGTTATTATCGTTTTACGAAATCATTTTGTTTTTTTTTTCATTGAAAGAAGATAACAGTATGTTCCTGGTATTAAAAAATAGACAGGCCATTTCTCACGAAATAGCCTGTCTGAAACAATAAAACTAAAAAACACACGATTAGTTGTAAGCAGTTTCACCGTGTTTGAGTTAATATTCTTTGTGTTTTATAAAATCATATTTCTAACTAATTAAAAGTGGAACCTTACTACTGTAAATAACAGTAAAAGTATACTAATTTACCATCATAATAAGTTCCACGATTTTTAAATTCCTATTCATAAATTACATTGAATCTTCCGATTTAAAGAATCAGATGTCCATTTTTTATTGAATGATCTATTCTTTCATATACAACGAATCATCTCCTTTTTCCTTTGTCCGGATTCTATAGGATTCATCAATTGTTGATACGAAAATTTTGCCATCTCCCACTTCTCCCGTATAGGCATTTTCCAACAGGCAGTCAACTGTTTTCTGCAAATTAATGTCGCGTACTACAATGTTTAACGATAAACGGGAGATGAAATCTGTATTAGAGGAACCACGGAATATCTCTTTCTTTTTGCGTTCGTTTCCTACACCAAATGTCTCAGTATATGTAAAAAAGTCAATATCGATGGCATGTAATGCTGCTTTAACTTCATCAAATTTGGAGCGTCTGATAATTGCTTCTATTTTTTTCATAATAAATAATAATTTAATAATTTAATAACTTTGGTTAGTGTGTCTCTATGTATATCAAAATTAGTTCTTTTGATTGAGAGTACAAACACTTTTCTGGAAATTAGTTAATTCAAACAGGAGTTTTTTTGTTTCCTTCTGTTTCTTAATCAAATCCTTAGATATTAATTTGTATAAGCTTCAGCGCCATGTTCAAATACATCAAGTCCGCCAGGACCGGTTTCACCTTCCGGCTCAACTCGTAATTTAAATGGATATGGTAACTTACTTACGGCATACATCACGATAAACGATAGAATCAAAGTGGCTGCAGTGACGGTAAAACTACCGATTGCCTGAGCTTTCAATACATCAAAACCACCACCGTAAAACAAACCTTTTACTACAGCTGCTGCTGAGTTATCAGGACCCAAGGGACCCGTAGCACCATATTGACCACTGGCAAACAACCCAAGTGACAAAGTTCCCCAGATTCCTGCAAAACCATGTACAGATACTGCACCAACAGGATCATCAATGCGAAGAAATTCTAACAGGTAAATTCCACCAAATACAACCAGTCCGGCAACCAATCCAATCACTACTGATCCAAATGGAGATACCCAATAACAAGGACATGTAATGGCAACCAGACCGGCCAACATACCGTTTAATGCGAAACCTGTATCAAATTTTCCTTTAAATGGTCCAATCCACAAGGCACACAACATGGCTGCCAGCGATCCGGTACAAGCTGCAAGTGTAGTGTTAGCCGCAACACGACCAATACCTTCGTAATCCATTGCAGAAAGTGTACTACCCGGGTTAAAACCATACCATCCAAACCACAATAAAAAGGCACCAATGGTTGCTAATGGTAAGCTGTGAGCAGCAGGTAAACCACCGCGTTCTCTATCGTCACGTAAGAATATCCGACCGATACGTGGCCCAAGTACAATTGCTCCTGCTAATGAAACCATACCACCGATTGTATGAACAACGGTTGATCCTGCAAAATCACGGAAAGGTTGTCCTAAAGTAGGTAAGAAGTGACCCGGAGTTCCCATCAATGCTAAGAATCCATCAGGTCCCCAGGCCCAGTGACCAACAATTGGATAAATAATGGCAGTAACGAATATACTGTAAATGATATCACCGCGAAAACTTGTACGCCCGATCATAGCTCCTGAAGTAATGGTAGAAGCGGTATCAGCAAAAGCGAACTGGAAAATCCAGTGTGCTAAAATAGCGACTCCTGTTGCTCCGTAAGTGGCAGGAACATTTTGTAAGAAGAAGTATTGAGTTCCAATAAATCCGTTTCCTGCACCAAACATAAAAGCATAACCGATTGCCCAGAATGATACCCCGCAAATGGCAGTATCCAGAGCACATTCTACCAGGATATTTACCGTTTCACGTTTACGGGCAAAACCGGCTTCCAACATAACGAAACCGGCTTGCATACCAAATACCAACGCCGCTGCAACAAGAGTCCACATAGTGTTTATCGAGTTGATCACCGTTGTTTCGTGAGCAGTATAGGTTTCTGCTGCATGGGCTGATGTCCCCGAAATTAAACCGGGAAGGATGATCATTGCTGCTACTACTGCAGCTAGTCCTAACATTTTCCCTGCAAAAAGAGCAACGAATAGTTTCCAGTCTTTTGGTCTGGATAAGTTCTCTATGAAATTAGAAAAATAATCCACCATTCTTGAGTTGTTTGATTTATTGTTCATAATTGAATTGTTTTAATTATTTTATCGTTTTATTGTTCCAATTTATAATGTTACCCCTACTACAAAATACAAGGAGGTTGGCTTTGTAGTCCCATCGTAATTTTTATTACTCAAATTTGCACCTAAAACTCCATAAAGTGGTAAGCTGAATTTATCGGTTATAATAACAGATTTATTTACTTTAACACCAATGTTTGTAAGTGCAAATCCCGAAGTGTTGTATACTAACGAACTGCTTGGTAGTACGGATGCTCCACAGAATACTTTTGCATTGGCTGATATTGGATAGCTTAATTCAGCATATGTTGAGAATGCAGCTTTGCCGGTCGAAAGCGTATCCGATCCTGCAAACATGGTATTAACAGAAACTCCCAATGGAAATGCAGCAGGTCCGGTGTAGGCGAGTGTAGCTTCAAATAAATGGTCAGTGCCTTTGCCATAATAGAAATACCCTTTCGGATGTGCAAATCCATAATTGTAATCGGTTAATGTGACCGAAAATGCCGGAGAGAAAACATAAGAAGCATACAAATCGACCTCTTTTATTTGTCCATCAAAGCTGCCTGAACCCCAGGAACCAATCGTTAAACCACCTGTTGTGAAGGATAATGTTGGTTGAAAATTCGGTGTACCGCCATGAGTTGTACCCTGAGAAATTCCCCTCCATACATAAGAACTTACGATGTCTGTTCCTACAGCAAATTGTGCTTTTACGTTCATTGTTGCTAAAACCGCAATCACGCAGATTGCTAAAAATCTCATTTTTTTCATACTCTACACATTTTGATTTATAAATAATAAATAATTGAATTTCTTTTTAAATAAGATAAATAGTAATCTACTTTCTATCCTCTCTGAAACTAATACTGCTAATATTATATCATTATATCTTTAAAAGTTTTGAATAGCTGACATTATGATCTGAATGCGTTACAAAAATAATCACTTTGATAAGAATATGCAACAATATAAATCAAAAAGATAGGAATTTGTTTTCCATGATTACAATATGATACCAATATGATTGTTTTACTTACAAATAAGTCTTAAATAAAACATGATAGTTGCAAATTGATATTTAATGCGAGGAATTAATTACAGAATTACAGAGAGGTTGAACGTTATTCTGTGAATTATATATCGGTTTTTAAATATTTTAGTTAAATATTGATTGATTTTGGGAGTTTTAATCCTTCAACATCCCAATAAAATCTTTAAAATTCATTTATTGTGATTTTAATTACGACAGGATCTTATAAATTATGTAGTAAGAAATCCGGATTATAACAATTCAACAACTGATGTTGTTTAGATTATTTTAATAATGTAAAGAAACTATACAAAAAAGAAACGCCCGGGATTTCCCGGGCGTTTCTTCTGAATAGTATGAAATGCTTTTATAAAAAGAAAATTAAATATCTAATCTTTTCATAGCTTCAATGGTATTTTCACGACTGCCAAATGCTGAAAAGCGTACATATCCTTCTCCGCTTGCCCCAAACCCTGCTCCGGGAGTGGTCACAATGTTTTTTTCATTCAAGAGATAATCAAAATATTCCCAGCTGCTCATACCTTCCGGTGCTTTTGCCCAAACATAAGGTGCATTCACACCTCCAAAGATGGTGTAGCCTGCTTTGAGCAATCCTTCCCGAATGATTCTCGCATTTTCTGTGTAAAAATCAATGAGTGATGTGACCTGTTTTTTCCCTTCAGCACTGAAAGTAGCTTCTGCTGCCCGTTGCACAACATACGATGTTCCGTTAAACTTAGTACATTGGCGGCGATTCCAGAGTTTATTGATCGATACCTGATCACCGTTTTCTGAAAAGCCCATCAATTTTTTTGGTACGACGGTATACCCGCAACGTGTACCTGTAAATCCGGCAGTTTTTGAAAAACTGCGAAATTCTATGGCTACTTCGGTGGCACCTTCAATTTCATAAATGCTGTGAGGTACGTTATCTTCCGTTATAAAAGCTTCATAAGCTGCATCAAACAAAATGATAACCTCGTTTTTCCTGGCATATTCCACCCAAACTGTCAATTGCTCATTGGTTAAAGTGGTTCCTGTCGGATTGTTTGGATAACATAAGTAAACCAAATCAACTTTTTCAGAAGGTAATCCGGGCACAAAACCGTTTTCAGCATTACAGGGTAAATACACCAGATTGGTCCATTCTCCGCTTTTAGAGGGTTCGCCTGCTCTTCCTGCCATGGCATTCGTATCTACATACACCGGATAACTTGGATCGGTTATGGCTACCCGGTTATTGATATCAAATATATCACCGATATTTCCGGTATCACTCTTGGCACCATCACTTACAAAAACTTCGTCAATTTCAATATTAATGCCTTTTGAAATATAATCGTTTTGAACGATTGCTTCTCTGAGAAATGAATATCCCTGTTCGGGTCCGTATCCTCTGAATGTGCTTTCACTCCGTTGTTCTTCGGCAGCTTTTATCATCGCATCAACCGATGCATCCGGTAGCGGAAGGCTTACATCACCAATACCCATACGGATGATAGATGCTTCGGGATGATCTGCCTTATGTTGTGTTACTCTTTTTGCAATTTCTGAAAAAAGATAGGTTGCCGGGATTTTTATGAAGTTCTCGTTTATCTGCGCCATAATTAGCTGGTAGTTAGTTAGTAGTTTGTAGTCGGTAGTTGGTAGTTGGTAGTTGGTAGTTGGTAGTCGGTAGTCGGTAGTCGGTAGTTAGTAGTTAGTAGTTGGTAGTTGGTAGTTGGTAGTAGGTAGTTTGTAGTTAGTAGTTTGTAGTTAGTAGTTGGTAGTTGGTAGTTAGTAGATGGTAGTTAGTAGTTAGTTCGTAGTATGTAGTTGTTAGTTAGTTTGTAGTTAAAAGTTTGTAATCTGTAGTTTGTATTCTTAAGTTATTAGATGGTAGTTAGTAGTCGTTATATTTTTTCTGTTTTTAAGTAGTTTGTAATTTTATTATGTAATCTTCCAATCTCCTACTACCTACTTCCTACTTCCTACTTCTTACTTCCTACATCCTACTTCCTACTTCTTACTACCAACTACCAACTACCTACTACCTACTACCTACTACCTACTACTATCTTTTCCTTAAATAGTTCCTTCGAAAACAGTCGTTGCCGTACCTGTTAAATAAACATGGTTATCAAAGGCGTTCCATTCGATTTCCAATTCTCCGCCAAGCAGTTCAACAGTTGTTCTGCGGTCACAAAATCCATTTAAAATCCCTGCAACTACAGCTGCACAAGCTCCCGTACCGCATGCTAATGTTTCTCCCGAACCTCTTTCCCAAACGCGCATTTTAAATCGGTTTGACGAAATTAATTCAATAAATTCGACATTGATCCTGTTTGGAAAAATAGGAGCATTTTCAATCAACGATCCTAGTTTGGGTAAATTCAATTTACCTATATTTTTAGTAAAAATCACTGCATGTGGGTTTCCCATTGATACACACGAAATCCGATATTGAATACTTGGACTGAATCGAATCATTTTGTTCATTACTGTTGGATTCTCATCTATAATTGGTATTCTGTTCGCTTCCATCACAGGCTCTCCCATATCTACAGTCACTCTGTCAACAATCTTGTCATCGCTTAAAAAGAGTTCGAGTTTTTTTATACCCGACAATGTTTCCAATGTCAGACTTGTCTTATCGGTTAAGCCATTTTCATACACATATTTTCCAATACAACGTGCAGCATTTCCGCACATTTCCGCTTCCGACCCATCTGCATTCAACATTTGCATTCGAAAGTCGCAATAGGTTGAAGGCAGAATGAGTACCAACCCATCCGATCCAATGCCTTTATGCCTGTCACTAAATTTTATAGCAAATTCAGCAGGATTTTCTATCTTTTCTTCAAAACCGTTCACGTAGATATAATCGTTTCCGATTCCGTGCATTTTTGTAAATTTCATTGTTTTTTTTTATTTGAATTGTCGCATTTGTAATAATACACTACA
>Ga0302215_10000676_pt1 | contig 24961 bp, 19 predicted proteins | sample II_Fen_N3_1_FD_194580 | JGI IMG/M metagenome (GOLD analysis project Ga0302215, IMG submission 194580) | Peat permafrost microbial communities from Stordalen Mire near Abisko, Sweden - II_Fen_N3_1 | ecosystem: Environmental > Terrestrial > Soil > Wetlands > Permafrost | place: Sweden: Abisko... | reverse complement strand
CTTTTGTTTAAAAATATTAGTATTTATATAATTATCAATTATCAATTATTTCACTATTTACTGATCAGTTTTCCCGATTGAATGGTTTTGTTGTTGTTCATTACTTTATAGAAATAAATTCCCGAATGCAGATCAGTGGTTATTATTGTTGTCATCTGATTTTTAATTGCTTTTGTCATCACTTCTTTTCCCAAAGCATTGTAAATAATCAAATTGCAATTGTTGATTTCCGATACTTCGTTAAGTTCAATGTTGATATACGAACTGAAAGGGTTTGGCAAAATAGTGACTGCATTAGCGCTTTCGGTAACTATGGCAACATTTGTTAATGTACAATTTGAAACCATAGTGGTAGTTATACTAGCGGTTGAGAATGCTCCGGAAGTTGTGTACGCTCTACCATCAAGTTTTACTCCTGTTTTTAGACTTACGGCTCCATTGTTGGCAACAATAATACCTTTGAAAATGGAATAGTCATTAATTTCAACCGAACCATTTACTTTCCAAAACACATTTTTTGACTGTGCTCCATTTTTCAGGATAATTTTAGAATGAGTGCTTGTTGAAAGTGCACCATTAATTTTCAATACAAATACGGCATCGGCATTACCCATAGCATTCAGGTAAAGCGTATCGGTAAGCACTGTAGCTGCATTCATTATGTAGGTATGCGGAGTAAGTACCAGATTGTTACCAAACTGTGCAGGGTAAAGCAATTCAATATCGTCGGGCAATAAGTTCAATGTTCCGTAGAGAACAAGCAAATCAGCAGCACATAAGGCTGTAGCCACATCCGGAATTGGAAAAACAGAACCCGATACTAACAAGGCATCATAACCCGAAGTTAAACCTACATTGGTTGCCACATTACCCATAATGGTTGATACGCCTGTATTTGAAACCGATCCGTTAGCCGAAAACAGAGCATAACATTTGGTTGAACCAAGGTTTGGAGCATTTGGACCTGTAAGCAAAGGCACTCCCGGAACAACCGGCGTATAGGCCAGCACTCCGTTAATTGTGATGGCTCCTGCGGTTGTAAGCGCACGACCTTCTATTGTATCGTTGGTAGACAATGAAATGGCTGCGTTGTTGGCAATAATTGTTCCGCACATTTTTGTTTCCGAAGCCAAACTAACCAATCCTTCCACAGTCCAGTAAACATTACAAGCCTTTGCACCATTAATCAAATGAACTTTTGCTGCAGCATTGGTTGAGAATGTTCCTGCTACTTTGAAAATAAATACTGCATTGGCATTATTATTTGCATCCAATGTCAACCCCAGGTTTAATGTGGTAGAGCCTGCTATTGAATATACTCCGGCAACCAGTGTTTCGCCGTTGCCAAGCAAAGGTGCATGACTGAAAGTAGCAGTTGTACTATTAATTTGGTTGTATGCTGTCAATAAATCGGCAGTAGCTAGCGCACTTGCACCATCTGTGCTGTGCATCACGCCATTTACATTTCCAAAACCGGTGATTGAACCGCTATTGGTACCAACATGACCTGTCAGGTTCGAAAGTCCGGTGTTACCCAGTGCACCGTTCGACGAAAAGAGTACAAAATCGGCTGCAGTTCCCAAATTGATAGCTTGTCCGAAGCTTGCAGCAGGCATTAAAAACATAAAGATTGTTGTTAATGATAAGAGTAGTTTTGTTTTCATTCTAATAAAATTTTAAATTGTAAGTGTATTTTTACAACCTCACAAAGATAGATGCCGGCAACATCGAACTTGTTACAGAATTCAGAGTAAGAGTTACATGATTCACACTTCTTATTCAGTTGACAGTTGAAAATTGATAGTGAAGAGTTGAAGAGTTGAAAGTGGACAGTTGATAGTTGAAAGTATAGAATATAAAAAGTCCACTGCTATCTTGCAATGGGCTTCTGTTAAATATCATTGGATAGTTGATAATCAGATAACTGTCAATTTTCAATTTTCAACTATCAACTTTCCACTATTTCACTGTTTGCTGATCAGTTTTCCCGATTGTATGGTTTTGTTATCTTCCATCACTTTGTATAAATAAATACCCGGTTGTAGTTTATTCATATCAAGGGTAGCACCTTGTTTTGTAACGCTGGTGTTCATTACTTCCTTACCCAAAGCATTGTATATTTTCAAATCGCAAATGTTTATTTTCGAATCGTTTTTGATAATCACAGTAGTGGTCGAACCGAATGGATTTGGGGCAATCAATATATCGACATCTTTTTTATCGGCATTGATATCTGTAATGCCGGTTAATATACTTGTAGGCATTGTAACTACATTATTATGCAACGAAATAGCTCCTGCGGTTGACAAGCCTCTTCCCAAAAGTGAAGAACCCTCCAAAAGGTTGATTGCACCGTTGGCAATTACTGTACCTCTGAAAACTGAACTTTCGCCAAGGCTGAATGCTCCGTTTATTTGCCAATATACATTGCTCAACGAAGCCGAATTGGTAAGAACTACATTTGCAAATGTACTTGTGGATAATGCGCCATTAATTTTGAAAATAAACAATGCATTCGGGTCACCTTGTGCATTTAAAATTATATCGCCCTTTAATGTTGAAGCAGCTCCAATGCAATATACGTTTGGAGTAAGTGTCTGGTTGGTTCCTAACAAAGTATCCAATACCATGCCGCAAGTCAATGAAAATAAATCGTGGTATGCAACCAACACATCTGCTGCAGCTGTTGTCGAAACAGCATCGGCTACGTGTTTTTGTCCAACCAAAGTGCCGGGTGTAAATGCTGTGAACTGACCCACATGATTACCCACATTGCCGGTTACATAAGTTGAGTTTCCAATATTACTAAAAGCTCCATCGGCTGTGAATAATGCGAAAGTGGAAGTTGTGCCCAATGTAGGGGCTGCTCCGTAACTAAAATTTGGAGCTAAAAATAGCGCAAGGGCTGTTAATGTAATGAGTAAATTAGTTTTCATATCATTCTGTTTTTTATGCCGGGAAAGTATTTTCTCAACGGTACAAAGATAGATACCGGCGTTAGGGTAAGTGTTACACAATTTCAGGAAGTAATTGCAACATTCACACTTTATTAATTGATAATTGAAAAACGTAAAAGTCCATTGGTATTTTAGTTAAGTGCATGGTGAAAATTAGTATATATTAAATCATAACCAATATTATGTCCCAGACTGCAAATCAGTCAGAGGCGTGGAAACCGAACAACCGCTTCAGGCGGTTTGTCGGATGAGCATGAATAAATAGACTAATTTCCATTGATACTTATTTAAGTGCATGTGTGAAATTAGTTTATATTATAGTCACCCATTAATTAACTTCCAATCCCAGTGGGATTGCCTGTGCATAACCCCCAAATTTATTTGGGGGATGAGAAAGAAAAGAGGAATGAAACCTCAGCGAGGTTGCCCCAAAGATTATATTCCTTGACGGGGAAACTCTTACAGAGTTTTCACTCCCTTGTTTCACTTTACCCCCAAATAAATTTGGGGGTTATGCACAGAAAACTCCGCTGGAGTTTTTCGGACTCTAAAATAATATAAACTAATTTATTGCACGTGCTTACTTCCATTTACTTAATACTATACTGGGTTGGAAAAAACGGATTTTTTTCAAACAAAGACAGAGACCTCAAACGAGATCTCTGTCTTTTATCAGCATAATTGATTTCTATTTCGAAACTAATTTCTGTGGAACGATATCAATAATAACCGTACGGTTATACGAACGTTGTTCGGCGAATTTATTCTCGAAAGGAGATGTTTTTAAATCTTCTCCCAGACCTGTGACTTCAAACGTTACATCTTTACGACCTGCCTTAGCAAGAGCATCTTTCATAATGTCCTGAACATCGTTGGCACGAGCCAATGACAACCGTTGATTATATTCTTCTCCACCAATAACATCGGTATGACCATGAATAATCACTGTTCCATTCTTTGGAATTTTAGGTGTTACCACATTGGTTAAGTACTTTTCGTACATCTTTATTGCCTTCGATTTATTGAATTCGTAAAGAATACTGAATCTGGTTCCTGTTTCGGTAACGGGTGTTTTCCAAAGTACAATATGTGCCGTAGTTTCTTTCCTTAAGGTATTACCGTTCTTTGCTTTTCCTACCATGGTTAACTTGTAGTCGCCCTGTGCTCTGTTGCCCAGTATCGTTTTACCCGGTATACTTACTTCGTCTTGTGTATAAGGTCCGTAGTTTTGAATCTTACCCGATTCGTCGGCTACTTCCAATGTCCATGAAACGAAACCTGCATTAGCTCCTTTTACATCGATAGAAACATTGCTGTCGAGTGGGGCAGAAGTGATTTCAACCGGTTTAAAGGAAGCATCACGTCCACTTTGGAATTCCATTAATAAAGCCTGCGATTCTGTTTCGATAGAAACCCTGCGGTCACCTTCACGTAACAAAACAAGTTCTTTTGTTCCACCATTTTGCATACCCGGTATTATAGGTTTATCGCGGCCATCGGTTGTAATTCTTGATGGAGCAATTACAAATACGGTTACTAAGTATTGTTTTACCGATTCTGCCATTGCACGACCATCTTTTGGTCCTTGTTCCGACGATCCTACTAATACAATGGTTGCCGAAGGATTATTCACCATACGTTCACCAACTATATTCAATACATTGTAATACACTTTCATTTGTCTACCCGAACGTCCTTCACCATTTTTAGGCATTGTCATGGACAATTCATCTTCTCTGAAGTCTTTAACCTGACCTTTGGTAAGCGTTACGTAACGACTTGGAACTTTATCGGAACCTAAATCGAAATATACATAGTTACGTAGTGGAAATACTTCTTTTACCTGATGATCGGTTTGTACATTTTCGGGTGCTACTACGGTGAATGTATATTTAGGATCGGCAATAATTATTACTTTTTCAGGTATTACTGCAACTTCTTTCGCTTTTCTCGATTCAATTTTGTGTCCGCTTCCAAGTTTCAAAGCAGCACCAACTCTCAATGTAGTTACATTCCATGTTTCAATGGTACGTGGATCTTGTCCGAAATACGGTTGAAAAGAAACAAAGGGTGAAAGAACCCATTGGGTTTTATGGTATTGCGACGAAAGTGGAATATCGTATCCTGCTCCAATTTGCATCGAAATAAGGTTACTGCGAATATCGCTGAAATCACCTTCTACAGCTGCTGTAGGAGCTTGGTTAGGATAAGCAGGATTTATTCCCAACTGATAGTTGTATCCTTTCGAAAGGTTGAAAGCCAAACGTGGACCGGCATACATATAGAAGTTAGATTTGAAAGGAGCTACGCGTAAGCTTGGTTCAACGGTTAAATAACTTAGATCGGAAATTAAATCGGCAGGGCAATTACAAGGTGTATTTACACTGTTGAATGCTCCCCGACGATTATCGTAACCGACTTGCAACATAATTCCAAATCGTGAAGTGGCCGGACGGTATTCAATAAGTGGAGCAACAAATAAACCTACTCCTGAACCATCCTGAAAAGTTGTGGGAACAGTCAGACCACCGTCTAATTTCTGTGTTGAACCACGATAGAAGTTTATGTTTCCACCTGCAGCCACCCCAAAGAACCACGAAGGTTTTGTGTACCGAATTGAATCCTGTGCCTGAATGGATGATTGAATACCCATTAAAATAAAGGCGCAAAGAATTACACTTTTTATGCTCTTGGCATAAGGGAACCGCGCTAAGCGCGATTCCTGTATATACATATTATTTGTTTTCATATTGTTTGTAATTTATTATTATGGTAATACAACTGTACTGGCATTTAATGTTACAGCAGTCTGTGCTAATAATCTACCTGTTACTTTTGCTCTTGAATTCAATGAAATAAGTGTTTGACTTAGAATATTTCCGCTGAAATCAACATCCGATCCTATAACAGCATCTTTTGCAGTTATCCAGAATATATTTTTTGCCTGAGCACCACCTGTCAAGTGAATTATTGCTGTATTATTTACAGTAATTCCCTGTGCAATTTGGAAAACCCAAGTGTCATTTGGTCCACCGCTAAGGGTTAATCCTGCATTTGTAATAAGTAATCCTGTACTCCATTTATATAGACCCGGAGCCAAAGTCATTCCACTAACATCACCCGCGCCTAGTCCAACAATTACTGTAGTTGTCATACCCATTGCAGTAGTGAAAGCATTTTCCATATCACTAACAGCAGTTGTCATCTTGGCTGGAGTTGGTACTGCATAATCAGTAGCATACACTTTCCCGCTAACGATTGGTGTGTGTGACGACTGACCATCGGTATTCATTATTAAACCAAATCCGGTAATGAATGTAGCTGCCGACGGACTAACGCCTATATCACCCGTAATACTTGTAACACCGGTAGTTGTAATTTCTGATTTTGATAGAATGGTGAAAGCAGCAGCCGATTTAAGATCAACAACGCCAGGACCTTGAGGAGCTAAGGCTGTAAAGTTTGCAGTAACGTTTTTATTTGCATTCATAATTATCGTTGCCAAACTGTTCGAACCACTCACATCACCACTCCATGAATCGAATGTATAACCCTGATTTGGAGTTGCTGTGAGTTGTACCGAAGTACCATTAGTATAAGTCTGTTGATCTGGATTTCGAGAAACAGAACCATTTAATGCTGTTACATTTAAAGCGAAATTACTTGCATTTGAAGTAAAATTAGCTGTGATGTTTTTCGTAGCAGTCATTTTTACTGTTAATGGATTTGCTGAACCTGTAGCATCGCCACTCCATGATGAAAATGAAAAACCTGTAGCTGGGGTAGGAGTAAGAATTACATCTGTTCCACTGTTGTAGGTTAACTGTTGAAGGTTTTTCGCAACTGTTCCATTCACCGCTGTAACATTCAACGAATAAACATTGATGGTTGTAAATGACCATACATAATTACTTTGTAATGCTGTTCCATCTGCGTCTTTTGCACCGGTAGTAACAGTGGCGGTGTACACCGTGTTGGCTGTTAGAACTACAGTAGGTGTAAATGATATCGAACTTGTTGTTTTTGTTACTGTTCCTGCAATTACGTTTACACCTTGTTGTAATGTAAAGTTTGACGCAATAAGAGTAGAAGGATCCATTAATCTTGTGAAATTTGCAACAACTACTTGACTAAATAGAACGTTTAATCCATTAGCAATCGGACTAGTTGACGAAACCATAGGTGCTGGAGTTATACCAGTGCTAAAAGTCCATACATAATCTGTTTGTAAAGCGTTACCCATTAAATCTTTTACAGATGTTGTAATTTTAGCAATAAAAGTAGTGTTGTCAGCAAATTTAGAGGCAGCGGTAAAGGTAGCTGTAGAGTCAGTATTGCTGTAACTAACAGTTCCTGCTATTGCCGATACTCCAGTTACTGTAAATGAAGATTCAGTGATCGTTTTAGGATCAATTTTCTTATTAAATTTTGCAGTAACCAGTGTTGTACGAGCCGCATTTTGTTTAACTGTTTCGGATTTTACTGCACTGCGACCAACCAGTGTTGCACCACTTACCGGAGTAGTAGAAACGACAACCGGACAAGGTCCACCATCAATAGCGACGTAATCGTCGTTTTTACAACCCGCAAACAATACAATCGATACGATTGCCAAGGTTGTAAGTAGCTTATTCTTTTTCATACATTTGAATTTATTTGTGAATGAATTTTCACTTTGCAAAGGTGAGACATTTGCAAAATGATTCTGTTACACAATTTCAGAGAAGAGTTGCAACATTCACACCTTGTCGTTTTTGTCTACCGCAGACAGTGTTGCGTACAAATAAAATACTTAATACGAGCTATTGAAATAGGAAAACTGTGATAAAGAAAAAAGAGACTAACCTTTCGGCAGTCTCTTTTCCAATTTCTTTCAAAAACAAATTAGGGTTGTGTTACAGCATTCATTTGAAGCGTTACTGAGGTTTGAGCCAATAATCTTCCGTTAACAGATGCACCTGTTTGCAAGTTTATACCTGTTTTACTAAGAATAGTTCCTTCAAAATGACTGGTTGTTCCCAAGGTAACAGCACCGGATGTTTGCCAGAAAATATTTTTTGCTTGCGCTCCTCCGGTCAAGGTAATTCTTACGGCATTACTCATTTTAAGTGTTCCCGCAATCTGGAATATCCAAACATCAGTAGAACTACCTGAAATGGTAATATCTGTAGGGACAATAACTGCTGTAGTAAATTTATAAAGACCAGCTTTCAGCGTTTTCCCACCAATATTTCCTGCACCTAAGTTCAAAAAATTAGGATTAGAACGTCCTGCAGCATCTGTATAGGCAGTTTGCATATTTCCAACGGCTGTAGTTAAACGACTTGCATTGGTTACACGGCATGCAGGACCAGCAGCATTTACTGTGAAAATTGTTCCTGTAACTTCGTCGCATGCCAATGTGATAGCAGCACCTGTGATTGGGCTTGTTCCTATATCTCCTGTAACACTGGATTTATAGACATCGGTAATACCTGTTTTTGATAAAATTACAAACTCACCAGCAATACCAAGATTTACAACATTCAAAGCTCCACTTGAGGGTTTTGAAGATAAAGAAGATGACTGATCTGATGAAGTCTTACCGGAAGCTAAACTTAGATCTTGATCATTAGTACAACTGCCCATAAACCCAGCCAACAATATGGCTGCAATTGGAAAAACGTTTTTGATTTTCATTGAGATTATTTTTATTTTGTGACTTTATTATCACGAAACAAAGGTATTGCTCCCGTTTAGGGAGAAAGTTACAGAATAAAGGTAATAAGTTACAGGATTCACACTTGTCAGTTATATTTTAGCTAATAGAACAGTTGATAGTTGTTTCGTATCCAAATTGTTGTAGTAAAAAAAGAGTATTGCCCATAAGTGAAGGACAATACTCTAAAATGTTTAATCTGTTCCGATTCTGCAGAAATTGGAATAACTATTACATTAATCCTCTCTCCATCTTTTGGTCAAATCACCAAAGGCATCAACTCGTCTATCGCGGAAGAAAGGCCACATACGGCGTACGGTTTCGGTGCGTGTAAGATCTATCTCAAGCACAATATTTTCATCTTTATCGTTTGAAGCATGTGCCAATATTTCACCTTGAGGTCCTGCCACAAAACTGTTTCCCCAAAACTGAATACCATTGGTTACGCCCGAAGGATCCGGTTCGTAACCTGTCCGATTGCACGAAATTACATGAAGTCCGTTTGCTACAGCATGTGCTCGTTGCGAAATCATCCAAGCATCAGTCTGGCGTTGTTTTTCTTCATTCGTGTCTGTACTTTCCCAACCAATGGCAGTTGGGTAAATCAAAACTTCAGCTCCGGCCATTGTCATAAGTCGAGCTGCTTCGGGGTACCATTGATCCCAACAAACCAGTACACCCAGTTTACCTATCGAAGTCTGAATAGGTTCAAAACCTAAATCGCCGGGAGTGAAATAAAACTTTTCGTAATAAGCAGGATCATCGGGAATATGCATTTTGCGGTATTTGCCTGCTATGGTTCCATCCTTTTCAATAATCACAGCGGTATTGTGGTATAATCCGGCAGCACGTTTTTCGAATAATGAAAGTACAAGAACAACGCTCAATTCCTTAGCCAGTTTTCCAAAAGATTCAGTTGATGGACCGGGAATGATTTCTGCTTGTTCAAAAATAGCAGGATCTTCTGTTTGGCAGAAATACAAACCATTGTGAAGTTCTTGCAAAACAATAAGTTCAGCACCTTGTGTAGCACAAGAGCGAATATTTTTTTTCAATTTTGCAACGTTTTCGGAACGATTGACAGAGTTGGATTGTTGAATTAAAGCTATTTTCATTTGACCTCTCCTTACCTTCCGTCTGCTGACGGAGAGGAATTAAGTTAGTATTGTTTGTGAATTTTAGATTATATATCCGTAGGCTCTTGTTCCCCTTTAGGGGTTAGGGGTCATTTCGGATATTGCATTGTCACACAATGTAACGATCCATGTTGTTTGATTAGTGCGGTACAATTTATTCCCACTATTTCACGATCTGGGAAAGCTTTTTGAAGTTGTTCTTTTGCAATTTCATCTTTCGGTGAATTATAAGTTGGTACTAAAACAGCTCCATTAATAATTAAAAAGTTTGCATAAGTAGCTGGGAGTCGTTCGCCATCTTCGTAAATTGCATCCGCCATTGGAAGTGGAATAAGCCTGTAATATCTTCCTTCGGTATTTTTAAATTGACGAAGTTCTTTTTTCATTTTCTTCAACTCTTCAAAATGCTCATCATTAACATCATCACATTTAACGTACGCAATGGTACTTTTGTCGCAAAGCCGTGCCAACGTGTCAACATGGCTATCGGTGTCATCGCCTGCCAAATATCCATGATTTAGCCAAAGTACTTGTTGTAACCCAAAATACTCTTTCAGTTTTGCTTCCACGTCTTCTTCGGACAAGTTGTTGCGGTTGTCTGAAAGTAAACATTCTGCTGTTGTCAATACAGTTCCTAGTCCATCTGATTCAATGCTACCACCTTCCAGCACAAAATCGAAACAGTTTTTGTGACCGGAATCACCATAAATTCCTGCTACATAGAGTTTCCGTGTAATCATATTGTCATGATTGGCTGGAAACTTCATTCCCCAACCGTTGAACGTAAAATCGTAAATTACCGGTTTTCTATCCTCCATTACTGTTATTCCACCATGATCGCGTGCCCAGGTATCGTTGGTTGGCATTTCGGCAAATGTAATTCTTGATAAATCAGCATCGCCCAGCAGTTGCTCCACTTCATCGCTGTCAGTGCAAACAATCAGTAAGTCCTCGCGTTTTATAATCTCGCGGGCAATGTTTACAAAGCATTCGTTTACTTCGTCGAGCATATCAGCCCAATCGGTATTGGCGTGTGGCCAGGTCAATTGAACAAATTGTTGTTCAGCCCATTCGGCAGGTAATATTTTAGTTGTTTCTAAAGTCATTTTATGAATGAAATCATTGTTAGAAAAATCACGAAGTGTATCTTTGGATATTTAGTGGTGAAATCTCCTGCAAAAATACAAAAAAACCTTCATTTTTAAACCTACTCTACAAAAAGTCACTACATTAGCATGAATTTGCCATGTTTTGAGTACTTTTGTGCTCCAAAAAAAATAAAAAATGAAAGATATTGTAATACTTTATTCGGGTGGAATGGATAGTTCGGTGGCACTTTATGAATATGCTGACCGAATCCGTTTGGCGATAACCTTTAATTATGGTTCGAAACATAATTTGCAGGAAATAAAATACTCAGAACTCAATTGTAATGCACTTGGTATTGAACATCGGGTGATTGATATAGATATGAATAAAATGGGTTTTGTTTCGGCACTATTGCAGTCGGGCGAGGATATTCCTGATGGACATTACGAAGATAAAAACATGATAAAAACAGTTGTCCCTTTTCGTAATGGTATCATGCTGAGTATTGCTGCCGGAATAGCCGAAAGTATTGGTTGTGATAAAATTATGATTTCAAATCATGCCGGCGATCATGCTATTTATCCCGATTGCCGTGAGGAATTTATTCAAACGATGAGTAAAGCAATCAGTTTGGGAACCTATAATCATTGTCAGATTTTGGCACCATATACAAATCTTTCCAAGCGCGAAATTGCTTTGATTGGAAAAGGAATCAATGTTCCTTTTGCAGATACATATTCTTGTTACAATGGGCACGAAGTTCATTGTGGAACGTGTGGCACATGTACTGAGCGCAAAGAAGGACTGGCAGGATTTGATCCAACTATTTACGAAAAGTAAGATTGTAAGGGCAAGAGCAATGACTTCGTGAAAATGATAACTTTTCTATTTGCCAAAAAACTTGTATTTTTGTAGGCTCTAATTTTAATAAAAACAAAACTCTCAATAATTCAACTCAAAATGGGAAAAGTATTGATTATCGGTGCCGGTGGCGTGGGAACTGTTGTGGTAAACAAAGTGGCTCAAAATTCGGATGTATTTACTGAAATCATGTTGGCAAGTCGCACCAAATCGAAATGCGACATTATTGCTGCCGATGTAAAAAAACGGTTTGGCATAGAAGTGAAAACGGCACAAGTGGATGCTGACATTGTGCCTGAATTAGTAAAATTACTCAACGATTATAAACCCGAATTGCTTATCAATGTGGCTCTTCCTTATCAGGATTTGACCATCATGGATGCCTGTTTGGAAGCCGGAGTTAATTATCTTGACACCGCCAACTACGAACCAAAAGACGAAGCTCATTTTGAATATAGCTGGCAATGGGCGTACAAAGAACGCTTTGAAAAAGCTGGTTTGACGGCTATTCTCGGTTGCGGTTTCGATCCCGGTGTTACCAGTATTTACACTGCTTATGCCGCAAAACATCATTTCGACGAGATTCAATATCTTGATATCGTGGATTGTAATGCCGGTAATCATGGAAAAGCATTTGCTACAAATTTTAATCCGGAAATAAATATACGTGAAGTTTCTCAACGCGGAAAATACTGGGAAAACGGACTGTGGATTGAAACAGAACCACACGAAATTCACATGCCATTGAATTATCCAGAAGTTGGACCAAAAGAATCTTATGTGATTTATCACGAAGAACTTGAATCTTTAGTAAAAAATTATCCGACTATCAAACGAGCTCGTTTCTGGATGACATTCGGACTTGAATATTTGACTCATTTACGTGTAATTCAGAATATTGGTATGGCACGTATTGACGAAGTTGAATATAATGGACAAAAAATTGTGCCTATTCAGTTCTTGAAAGCTGTTTTGCCAAATCCAGGCGATCTGGGTGAAAACTACACTGGGCAAACTTCAATTGGTTGTCGTATCAAAGGATTGAAAGACGGAAAAGAAACTACCTATTACGTGTACAACAATTGTAGTCATGAAGCGGCTTACAAAGAAACAGGTGCTCAGGGCGTAAGTTACACTACCGGTGTTCCTGCCATGATTGGTGCTATGATGTTTTTCAAAGGCGAATGGCGCAAAGCAGGAGTTTACAACGTGGAAGAATTTAATCCAGATCCGTTTATGGATCAATTGAATAAACAAGGGTTGCCTTGGCACGAATTACATAATATAGATTTGGAATTGTAATGTAGTCAGAACTTCGATTTTGGTGATTAAATGATTGTTGTGATTTTTTTGATTGCAACAATCATTTTTTATATTGAACCAATAAAAAAGTCAAATATGATTGATGAAAAGTACAAATATTCAAAACTAACTGAGACAATTATCGGCTGTTCAATGGAAGTGCATAAAATTCTAGGCAACGGCTTTCAGGAAGTAATTTACCAGCGTGCACTCGAAATGGAATTGACCTTACAAGAACTCAATTTTAGTCGCGAACATGAGATGCCTATTTATTACAAGAATAAACATATTGGCACTCGCCGTGTTGATTTTTTAGTAGAGGATCTTATTTCTGTAGAAATAAAGGCTGTTATTCAACTTGAAGATGTCCATTTAGCTCAGGCTATTAATTATCTGGAAGCTTATAATTTGGAAGTCGGGTTATTGATAAATTTTGGTGCAAGAAGTCTTCAATTTAAGCGACTCACCAATTCAAAGTTCAAACCATAAAGAATCAAATTCCTATATAATCATAGGAATCATTTAATCATCAAAATCATAGTTCAGACAATATTATGAATTACCACAACATTCCTTCTCCATGCTACGTCCTCGACGAAGTTGCATTTCGTAAAAATTTGGAACTGATACGTTCGGTGAAAGAGCGTGCCGGTGTTGAAATTATTTTGGCTTTCAAAGCTTTTGCCATGTGGAGTGTTTTTCCTATTGTGCGTGAATATATTCCATATTCTACAGCCAGTTCGTTGGCTGAGGCAAGATTGGCTTACGAGGAAATGGGAAGCAAGGCGCACACTTATGGTCCTGCTTATACTAACAAGGAATTTTCGGAGATAATGGCTTGTAGTAGTCATATTACATTCAATTCTTTGAACCAGTTCCAAAATTTCTATCCGCAAACTCAGTTTGATAATATCTTGTGTGGTTTGCGAATAAATCCTGAATTTTCGGATGTAGAAACTGATTTGTACAATCCTTGTGCTCCCGGTTCTCGCTTGGGCGTAGTGGCTGATTTATTGGGCGATAAACTGCCTGAAGGATTGGACGGTTTGCATTTTCACACACTTTGCGAATCGAACTCTTACGATTTAGAAAAAACACTAAACGTAGTGGAAGAAAAGTTTGGGAAATTCTTTTCGCAAATTAAATGGCTGAATATGGGTGGCGGGCATTTAATTACCAAAGAAGGTTACGATGTGGAGCATTTAATCAGTTTATTGAAAACATTCAAAGCTAAATATCCTCATTTGCAATTAATTCTTGAACCTGGAAGTGCCTTTGCGTGGCGAACCGGCGTGTTAGTTTCGAATGTTGTTGATATTGTGGAAAATAAAGGCATTAAAATAGCTATGCTTGATGTATCGTTTGCCTGCCACATGCCCGACTGTTTGGAAATGCCCTATAAACCTGCTATTGTTGGTGCAACGGATGCTATTCCGGGCAAACCTACTTATCGTATGGGTGGAAGCAGTTGTTTGTCAGGCGATTTTTATGGCGACTGGTCGTTCGATCAGGAATTGAAAATTGGTGACCGAATTGTTTTTGAAGATATGATTCATTATACAATGGTGAAAACTACCATGTTCAATGGAGTTACACACCCAAGTATAGGTCTGTGGACGAAAGATAATGAGTTTAAATTGATTCGTGAGTTTGGATACGAGGATTATAAAATGAGAATGTCATAATTAGTTGAAAATTAATAGTTGATAGTTGACAGTTGAAAAACAGATGCGTAAACTGTTTGATTATTGGAATAAATACTATATTTGTAGATGAAAATTTGATTTCAAGTATTAACCTTTAAATTTAACACCAATGAACAGTCTTGTAAATTTCTACGGAGCTATAGCTTGGTTTATGCCGATAATTCTTATTTGCGTACTTTGGGATGGCATTTGGAAATTAATAGCCATGTGGAAAGCCGGTCGTAACAATCATTTAGCATGGTTTATTTGTATTGCTATTTTCAATACATTGGGTATATTGCCTATAATTTATATTTTATTGTTAAGAGATAAAGAAGATGAAAATCAGTCAAAGTCCTAATTACAAGCGTTTATGCTAATGTAAAATGTTAGTGTTGGGACAAAAACAACCGCTATCTGTAGGAAAGCATTAGAATAAAGAAGTATAACTTAAGTTTATCTCTAAATCGCATATTCATTTTTCTACTCTTTACTGAATTTATTATTCCTATCTTTGTACTCTGAATATTTTCCTCATAATAAGAATAATAAATTATGTCTTTTACCTCTTTAGGTTTATCTCCGGCTTTACTAAAAGCGTTAGCGGATAGAAATTTTACACAATCCTATCCGATTCAACAACAGGCAATTCCTGCTATTTTAAAAAAACGAGATGTATTAGGAATTGCGAAAACCGGGTCGGGTAAGACAGCAGGTTACGTATTGCCAATTTTAATGAATCTGCAAGGTAAAACAACTACCAAAAATCGTCACGTCAATGTATTGGTATTAGTTCCTACGCGTGAGTTAGCTATGCAGGTAAGCGAAGTTTTCATTACTTTCGGTGCAGCAATGCCTGAACGAGTTAAGACCTTGGCTGTATTTGGTGGTGTTTCTATAAACCCACAAATGATGGCATTGCAAGGTGTGAATGTGCTTGTTGCAACTCCCGGAAGGCTATTGGAACTTATTGAATCCAAAGCGGTTCACTTATCCGACATTGAAACACTAGTATTAGACGAAGCTGATAAAATGCTTAACCTTGGGTTTAGAGAAGAGATGAGTCTCATTTTTAAATTACTGCCTCGAAAACGTCAAAATCTATTGTTTTCGGCTACATTGAATGATGATGTAACAAGAATTAATCAGATTCTATTGCAGAATCCGATTGTAATAAAAATTGAGGAGGAAGAAAATTCTCTTGATCTAATTTCACAATTGGGTTTTTTTGTGTCAGAGGAAAATAAAGGTCCGCTTTTGCGCTATCTGATTAAAACCAATGATATGAAACAGGTTTTAGTTTTTGCAGATTCTGTTTATAAGGTTGACAATATCTCGGACAAACTTCGCAAAAATGGCATAAAAGCTGCGGCTATTCATAGTAAGAAAAGTCAGGGCGCAAGAACAGAAGCTCTGAGTAAATTCAAAGCTGGTGAAATTAGAGTTTTAGTGGCAACTGATTTGATTTCACGTGGTATTGACATTCAATTTTTGCCTTATGTTATTAATTATGAGTTGCCACGTTCGCCCAAAGATTATATTCACCGCATTGGACGAACTGGTCGTGCAGAATCTCCTGGTGAAGCCATTTCACTAATTTCGCCTGAAGATAAACAACACTTCAGGGTGATACAGAAAAAAATGGGGAAATGGGTAACAATGATTGACAGTGAAACAATTAATTTGCACGGTTTTTGATTTGAAGATTTTATAAGTAGAGAAGGAGAATACGACTTTTTAATATTTAATATTATGTCACTACTAGGAAATTTTATTTGGTTGGTTTTTGGCGGAATCATAATTGCTGTTGAATATCTAATTTCTAGTTTACTATTGATGGCTACCATAGTTGGGATTCCATTTGGGATTCAAACACTCAAATTGGCAGGGTTGGCTTTATGGCCTTTTGGTCACGAGATACGCACCAAGAAAACTGATATGGGTGGTCTGTCTACTTTAATGAATATCATTTGGATTTGTATCGGTGGTGTTTGGATTGCGCTGACACATCTACTCTTTGGAATTCTGTTTGCTGTTACAATAATCGGAATTCCTTTTGCATTACAACATTTTAAACTTGCCCGCTTGGCTCTGATGCCGTTTGGAAAGGAAATAATATAGGATGTGTATTTTCTGAAATTACTCAACAAATTAGATTGAATGATAATAAAATTAAAACAGTAAAGCCTTCTGAATAGGAGGCTTTACTGTTGTTTTTATATATCAATTCTCTTTTTTCCCACTCCTTCATCCACAAATACCTTTTCGGGCGGTAGTAGAAGCAGGGATGGATCATTAAAAATCTTACTAAGCAAACGCATTGATGAGGCATAATAAAAGCCATCGCAAATCCGTTCGTCAAGTACAAATTTCAGATGGATTGTTTTATGTTGGGTAACTTCACCTTTTTTGTTGATGCTGTGCTTTCTGGTTTTCTTCCCCATAGCCAGGAACAAACTGCAATTACCAAATTCGTATAAATGGTGGTAAATAGATTCAATTCCAATTGATCCAATATTGGTGAGGAAAAGGCTACAATGCCAGGGACTTGCCTTTTCTATAACTTTGGGCAACAGACCTACTTTATCTAGCCAAAGAAGTATAAAAACCACAATTCGCATGGCAAGATCGGGCAATAATCCCAATATTTTTGAGATTGTATCGGATGAATTTTGTTGCCCTTGCTGTTGATTATTTTCCTGTTCTATCCTTATTTTATTTACTACGTCCAATAAGGTGTCGGCAGGTTGAAAATGCGGTTTAATAAGTGTTTCTTCGCCATTGTCCGATAATGAACGCTTCACTGCAATAGAAACACACATGTGATTCCGGGCAAAAATCTTGTTCCACATTACAAACCGGTTTAAATGTGGGCGCTGCGAAATCAAACGCACCATAGCTGCCAACACGATATGCATTAATGACAGATCGGGAATATCCTCTTTATGTTCTTTGATAAATGCTTCGATATGATCGATATTAATCTTTTCTTCGAAAAAATTCTGAGCATCCATTCTTGTTCGTAGAAAGTACGGAATTACTGAAAATACCGGATCTACATTTCTTACGCGCCAACCATCGTAACGGTCACCCAAACTCCATTTGAAGTAGTTGAATTTATCTTTTTTGTTCATGTTTTAAATTGTTGGTAATTAACATGTCCAAAGATACGATTTCTTTTTTAAATGTATAATATGACTTGAAAAGTATTTGTTTTCAGCAGCTTTTAAAATTAATGGATATTTAACTCTAATTTGTCATAATATCACGTTTATAAATACGATAAAAGCCTCCCAATCGGAAGGCTTTTATCGGTTTTTTATATGTCTTTGCGTTTTCGTCCTACTCCATCGTCCAGAATCACTTTTTCGGGTGGAAGTAATAACATGTCAGGATTATTAAGAATTCTATCTATCATCCGAATAGTTGTTGCATAATAAAAACCGTCACAAATACGTTCGTCCAGTACAAATCTCAGTAAAATGGATTTCGTTAGTTTAGTTGTGCCGTCTTTTTGCAGAACATATTTTCTTTCTTTTTTGCCCATTGCTACAAACATACTGCAAGTACCAACCTCATATAAATGGTGGTAAATAGCGTCTATCCCAATTGAACCACTATTTGTAAGAAAAAGGGTGGTGTGAAATGGGCTGGCTTCAAACATTACTTTTGGTAATAACCCAATTTTATCTAATGCTTTTGCTAAAAAAATAACCGTACGCAATAAAAAATCTGGAAGATAGTTCATGATTTTTGATACGGAATCCGAAGCGTTTTCATTCCCTACCGGTTTGCTGTTTTCAACTTCCTTTGCCACTTTCTCAACAACATCTTTCAACGTATCTTCTGGATTGAAATAAGTTTTAATAACGGTTTCTTCACCTTCTACTGTCATTGAACGTTTTATGGCTAATGAAAAACTCATGTGATTACGGGCAAAAATCTTATTCCAAACGATAAAGCGATTCGTGTAAGGACGTTGTGAAATAAGCCTTACCAGCGCTGCCATGATTACATGCATCACTGATAAATTAGGAATATCTTCTTTGTGTTCTTTAATGAAAATTTCAACTTTATCAATAGGTACATTTATCTCAAAAAAAACTTCGGAGTCTACACGTGTTGGAAGTAGAAAAGGGGCTACAGAGAAAAGCGGATCTGCATTTCTCACACGCCAACCATCATACCGATCGCCTAATTTCCACCCGAAATATTTAAATTTGTTCTCTTTGTACATACTAATTGTTCAAAATTTATTGTTAAAGGTCGCAAAGATACGATTTTTTTTGAAATTATTATTTCTTTGAAAATTGGAAATTCATCTTTCAATTTACATTGTTTGTTCAACAATTATTGTATGTTTTTTATGTTTTTCAATTTCATATTTTCATTTTCCTCTATTTGGTCGTTATCCATCATAAACCGGATAACTTGCAAGACTTTTGGTTCTTTGTAAGGAATTTTCTTTACTAATGCATTTATCGATAGTTCTTCTAGAGTTAATAATTGTTGAATAGCCAGACGGATAGTTTCAAAATCATCGTTCGTGACTTGTGTTTCTTTCTTTTTTAAACAAATATCGCACTTACCACAAGGTTTTGTGTCTTTTTCGCCAAAATAAGATAGGAGAACCTGACTGCGACATATATTTTCTTCTTTTGCATAATCCAATACACTTTTTATACGGGCAATATATCGTTCGCGTCGGTCATCGTAGGCTTCTTTGCCAAGTATAACCCGCCCAGTGGCTTCCCGTTCGCGGACGAAAGTGAGAAATGGTGTTTTCTTGCGGGGAATATATTGAATAATACGTTCTTTGGCTAAACCAACCAATTGCTCGTACACTTTATCGTGTGTCCAATCCAGTCTTTTAGCTATTGTATCTTCGTTGATGCCTGCCAAATCGGTAAACAAACCGGTGTAGGAACGGAGTAAAATATGGATTAATCGGTCTTGTTCAGGCGTTTGTTTGGTTTTGTACAAGTCATCTTTTCGTACTGTGAAAAGTACTCGCGATGAACTGTCTTGTTCGTCGGTCAATTCTATATATCCCGCTTGTTGCAGTATTTTCAAACAATTGAAAGATATCAGAATAGGTAGTTTAAACTTGCTGCAGAAGTCTCCAATATCGAACGGGAAAACCTTATCTAAGCCCGAACCAACGCCAATTTCCAAATAATTTCCCAACGCTTCATACACTTTTAGTACCATTTCCTTTCCGGGAAAAGTGTCTGCTACACGCTTGCGCATTTTTACTGCATCACTATTGTTGTAAAGCAGTACAGCGTAGGCTTTTTGTTCATCGCGACCGGCACGACCGGCTTCCTGAAAATAAGCTTCTACCGAATCGGGTAAATCGATATGTACCACTGTGCGCACTTCGGCTTTGTCTATTCCCATCCCAAAAGCATTGGTGGAAACAATCACACGAGTTTCGCCCGATTTCCATCTGCCTTGTTTGGCATCTTTTGTTTCGTTTTTCAGTCCGGCATGAAAATTCTCTGCCGGAATTCCATTCAAATTAAGAAAATCGGCAATTTCTTTCGTTCTCTTCCGGTTGCGGACATACACCACCGAAGTACCCGGAACACTGTTCAGTATTTTAAGCAGATTTTCCTCTTTGTTTTCCACTGTTCGCACCACATAAGCCAAATTGGAACGATGAAAACTCTTTTGAAATAAATTTGGTTCGCGAAAATGCAGTTGCTTTTGAATATCGTCTACTACTTCGGGCGTAGCTGTGGCGGTAAGTGCCAACACCGGAACATCGGGCAAAAGTTCCCGAATATCGGCTATGCGAAGGTAGGAGGGACGAAAATCGTAACCCCATTGCGAAATACAGTGCGACTCATCTACAGCGATCATGCAAACGGTAGTCTGCTTTATCTTCTGCATAAAGATAGGCGTTGCCAACCTTTCGGGCGAGACATACAGAAATTTATAAGCACCAAAAACCGAATTGTCGAGTGTGAGCATAATATCATTTTGGCTCATGCCCGAATATATCGCTGCGGCAGTAATTCCACGCTTTTTCAGGTTTTCCACCTGATCTTTCATTAGTGCAATAAGTGGAGTAACCACCACACACAGACCTTCCATAGCCATAGTAGGCACCTGGAAAGTCAAAGACTTTCCACCACCTGTTGGCATTAATCCAAGAGTGTCCTTTCCCGAAGCAATACTTTGAATTATGTCGCTTTGAAGTGCCCGAAACTCATCGTAGCCCCAGTATTGTTTAAGTATGGAAAGGTATTGTTGCATAGGTTTCGACCCTCACTAGGTCATATAGATAATACTAAAACAAAATCTTTCAGTTTTTTACTTGAATTCGTAAACAAAAATACGAATTAGCTTTAGAAATGGTTGACTTAATTAAAAAGCGGGAATGAAAGTGGTTTCATTCTGATTTTCAGATGATAGCATTTTATCATGAATCATGGTTGAACTATGTTTATACCGATACAATGGTCGGACAATTCTTGCAAACAAGAAAACAAATGCAAGTAAGATAATCAATATGTAACCGACTATTTTCCATCTCTTTTTGTATTTGTTTTTCATTGTAGAATATGCTGAAATATTTAGTAGCACAAAGGTATCTATACTTTCTCAAATAGTTTATTCCTCAAAAAATAATAATGAAAACTCCGTCATTCCTGTTTGCGTAATTAAAATAAATAGAGCCTTTTATCTTTTGGTAGTAATCACAATCACACCATTCACTGCATCTTTGCCATATTCCGAAACTAATTTTTTATTTTCAGCTTTAGTGCCTGGTTGAAATGTTTTGTAAGAAGCTAAGTTGGCATAATTAAGCCATGCTAAATCAAATGAAGCCGGTAACCGTTCGCCATCCAACAACAAGATTGTTTTATCATTCCTTTCCCAGCCTTTTTCTGCAATAGGAATGTCAAGTTTAAATGTCACAGGCATTGTAACATAAATGTTTAATTTCTGCTCACACTTAGCTCCCGGAATCCAATCGGGCATAGTATTAATTACTCTCAATGCTTCTTTATCTAAGTAATAATCAAGTGCTTTCATGACTCTTGCATCGCTTATTTTGCCGTCACCATTCACTTTAAACCGAACTATAACTTTACCTTGTTTTTTTAATTGTTTGGGAACAAAAGGATAGTGAATGCTATCGGCAATGTAACTCAACAGTTTTGCCTTTCCGCCCGAGAATTGCGGAGTGCTGACTGTATCTTTACATCCGGCAATTTTTTCTTTTGCTTCATTACTTAACGAATCGGCCAAAGCATAGTACATCTCATCTCTATTGGTTGAGATTAAAACTACGCCATGAGCAGCTTGTTTGCCATATTTATCAACTAATCTCGATTTTTCTTCCTTGGGAAATGGCTTCAATACAGATACCGAAGTCAATTTGCTTGGGTTTAAAATCTTTGTATTGAAATTGTCAGGCATTTTCACACCGTCAATTAAAATCAAAGTTTTATCATTCACATCCCATGCTTCTTCCTCGGTGGGTATCTGAAACATAACAGGTATTATTCGAGTTACAGCTACTTTTACGCCGTTTTGTTCTCCCGGAATCCAGTCGGGCAATAAACCAATTACTCGTAAAGCTTCCTTGTCAAGACTTGGAGATATGCTTTTTATCACGGTTATATTTTCTACTTTACCGGTTTTACTGACAGTAAATTGCGTAATTACTTTGCCTTGTTCTTTCTTTTTCAATGCTTCGGCTGGATAGACTACTGTTTGTCTTATAAAACCAATCAGAGCTTTATCACCACCTTGAAATTCAGGCATTTTATCAACCATTGAATATATGGAGTCTTCGGCAGTCTGGAGGTTTTCATTCAGTTGTATAGCCTTTGCGCTAGCTGCAAAAGTAAGAGACACAACTAGAATAAATGTGAGTTTAGACAATCTTGATTTTAGTATTTCTGGCAGATTCATTGTGAGAGTTTTATGTGTTATTGATTAAATTATTGAGCAAAAATGTTGAAAGTATTTATTTTTCTAATCGAAAGCAAATGTACAATTATTTTTTGTGTTTTAACTGAAAGAAAAAAACAGAAATGAAAGATGATTCATTTCTGTTTTTGAAATCTAAACATTAGTTGCTTAATTATTTTTTCAGTGTAATCAAAATCACTCCGTTTTTACCTTTATCGCCATATAATCTAAATGCAGCAGCATCTTTAAGTACGGTAATTTCTTTGACATTATCTTCTTTTATTTCGGATGCTTCTTCAAAAGGTATTGCTTTTCCATTTAAAACAATTAAAGGCTTTGCTTCATCTTTAATTCCTGTGAAGTCCAATTTGCCATTTTTAAAAATATCAACTGTTTTCTTACCGTTATCTAATTTGAATGAAATTGGCAAAGTGTAATAAACGCTTACTTTTTCCCCTTTATGTTCGCCCGGAATCCAATCAGGTAGAGAATTTACTACTTTTAATCCTTCGGCATCAACACTCGGATAAAGTCCGCGTACGATCTCCGCTTTTTCAACTTTTCCAAACTTATTGATAAGAAATCTTACTACTACTTTTCCCTCAATTCCTTCTTCCTGTGCATCTATCGGATATCTTACATTTTGTGAAATGTAAGACATAAGTGCTTTCTCACCTCCCGGAAACTCTGGCATTTTCTCAATCATTGTATACACTACATCTTTATTGATTGATTCTTTTTTTTCTCCATTATTTTCCTGTAATTTAAAGCTTATCGGCATAGTATAATAAACGGATACTTTTTTTCCATTTTGCTCACCTGGAGTCCATTTTGACATAGCATTTACAACACGTAATGCTTCTTGCTTAAATTCCTTTTCAGCCATTAAAATTTGTTGCTCAGTTTCTTTTTGGGTTGGAACTATTTTGCCTTTATTCTTGTATTCTACTGAATTAATGGTTTGTTTCGAATCGCAATTTGCAATTGTAGCTTGCTCAATACTTCCTGATTTGTTAATAATATAACGAACTGTTACTTTTGCTTCAACATTATTTTTCATTGCTTCCTCCGGATATTTAATGCTTTTTGATAAGTATTCGATTAAAGCACTTTCTCCACCCGGATATTGTGGCATTTTTTCTACCATTTCATAAACATCATTACGGTTAGCTGAATCTTTTTGAATTACCGGAGCGGTAAATTTTACAGTTGATTTCACTGCTTTTTGCTTCTTTGTTCTAACTATTTCTTTGTTAGTTGTAAAAGCCTTTTTTGTTTTATTTACAAGGGTTTGTGCATTGCTCGATAGCACCAAAGCCAGAGCCAGTGGAACGATAAGCGAGTATTTCAATAGTCCCGCTTTGGCTGTTTTTTGTTGATTCATCATGGTAATTCGTTTTTTGAGGGGCGATACGTTAAACTTATTAACTAGATTAATTTCAGGAACTTGATAAGATAATTGTAACAAATGATATTGATAGGTTTTTGAATCAAAACCGGATTGTAATACTTTGTTGTCCGCCAAAAACTCAAGATTCTGGCGTATTTCACGTTTCAACAACCACGCTGCCGGATTTATCCAACAAATAATGGTCAACACTTCGCTTAAAAGTACATCTAAGCTGTGTCCTTCCCGGGTATGAGTTAGCTCGTGGGTTAAAATCTGTCGGGTTTCCTGCTCATTGTGCAATTCCGGATTTATAAAAATGCTTTTGAAAAATGAAAAAGGTGTAATTGCTCCATCAATAGCCACTATTTGCGTTTCGAAAAGCATTTGTCTTTTCCCTTTCATTTTCCAACGCAGAATTGAAAGGAGTTGCATACACATTTTTATTAGCAGAATCAATGAAACCAATGCATAAACAGCTAACAATAGATTTTTAGGTGTTATTATGGAAAGAGTAACTGGTGTAGCTGTTACTGTTATTTCCTGCAATCCAACATAACTCGTCATTATTACTTGCATTGGTTCTTGTTTTTCAAGCCAACCCGAAAATGAAATTAGCGGATGAAGGGCAGACAAAACAATTGTAAAAACAAGATAAAATCTTCGGGCACCCCAAAAAGTGTCTCTGTTAAACACTAATCGGTAAAACAAGTAAAACAGGGCTATTGCGATGTTCACTTTTAGAAAATACATAATCGCTTCGTTCATCTCTTTTCGATAAGTTTAATGATTTCCTGTAATTCTTCAGCGGATATTTTTTGCTTTTCAACAAAAAAGCTCACCATTTCTTTATACGAATTCTCGAAATAGTTTTGAACAACGTTCGACATATATTTCGATTTATATTCGCTTTCTTC
>Ga0302215_10000674_pt1 | contig 24966 bp, 10 predicted proteins | sample II_Fen_N3_1_FD_194580 | JGI IMG/M metagenome (GOLD analysis project Ga0302215, IMG submission 194580) | Peat permafrost microbial communities from Stordalen Mire near Abisko, Sweden - II_Fen_N3_1 | ecosystem: Environmental > Terrestrial > Soil > Wetlands > Permafrost | place: Sweden: Abisko... | reverse complement strand
CATGCTTTTGGCAGTACGCTGGGTGGTGAAAACTGTTCGTTTATGCGTAACCTTTGGGCAAATAATGCAGGACGAAATCCTTCAATTGGCTGGAACGGGATTTTTAATTTTGTAAACAACGTTGTGTATAACTGGGCTAACCGCTCGGTAGATGGCGGTGATTATACTGCCCTTTATAATATCATTAATAATTATTATAAACCGGGACCACTTACACCAAAAGATGCCCCTATCGGACATCGTATTCTGAAACCTGAATCAGGTCGCAGCAAATTAGGATACCTGGTATTTGGACGTGTTTATGCCAATGGAAACATCATGGAAGGAAATGATGCAGTAACAAAAGACAACTGGAACGGTGGCATACAGGTAGAAGAAATGAATAATACAGGTCAGTATACCGACTCAATGCGTTGGAATGAACCTTTTCCAAAACCTGAATTTCCAATCATGAAAGCACAGGATGCTTATGACTATGTTACGACCAATGTGGGAGCCAATATTCCGAAACGTGATATCGTTGACGAACATATCTTGACTCAGGTTAAAACAGGAAAAGTATTTTATAAAGAGGGACTTGACACTGTAAACTTCTATCAGTTCAAACACCGTCGTTTAGCCAAAGACTCATACAAAAAAGGTATTATCACTGACATTCGTCAGGTAGGCGGTTATCCTGAATACAAAGGAAAAGCTTACAAAGACAGCGATGGTGATGGTATGCCTGATGCCTGGGAAAAAGCAAACGGTTTGAATCCGAATGACCCATCTGATGCCATCAAAGATTGCACAGGAGACGGTTATACCAATATCGAAAAATATATCAATGGTATCGATACAAAGAAAAAAACAGACTGGACAAAACCTGCAAACAACCACGATACGTTGGCTGAAAAAGGAAAACTAATGTAATTTACGATTTAGCTATTTACAATTTACAATTAAATATAATCCGTTAGTGAAAATAGATTAAACGCAGGGTATTTCCCTGCGTTTTTTTCAACTACATTTCATTCGATACAAATAAATAATTACAAGTATGAAAAATATTCAAATTAAATATCTCTGGATTGCGCTTTGTTTAGTGGTGCTGATACCAACTGTAAAGGCAGCGGATCTGGACTCTAAAAACCGTGATCCGAAGTATGTGAAAACTATAGTAGGCCGATCAAAAAAAATAGTTGACAAACTTGGGTTAAAAGATGCAACGGTCACTCAAAATGTACTGAATATTGTTGCTAACCGCTACTTTGAATTGAACGATATCTTTTCAAAACGCGACACAGCAGTGAACCTCATCAAGAGATCAACATTGAAAGGCGAAGCTAAGAACAAGGCACAGAATGCCGTTCAAAACGAGAAAGAAGCCGCGTTGTACCGGTCACATTTTGCTTTCCCCGCCAACCTGTCCCTTTACCTGACAGAATCTCAGGTTGAAGCAGTGAAGGATGGTATTACTTTCGGAGTAGTGAAGGTAACGTATGATGCCACACTGGACATGATTCCGAGCCTCAAAGACGAAGAAAAGACACAGATACTGGCATGGCTTAAGGAAGGCCGTGAATTCGCCTTAGACGCCGAAACTTCAAATAAAAAACATGAAGCATTTGGGAAATACAAAGGCCGTATTAACAACTACCTTTCCAAACTCGGGTATGATCTGGTAAAAGAACGGGAAGGCTGGTATGCACGCATTAAAACCCGTGACGAAGCTAAAAAGAAATAATGGATATCTGATCGTTTATAGTTTGATAGTAAAACTCCCGTACAGGCAATTGCCTTTGCGGGAGTTTTTTTGTGCAGTAATAATTCCGGTTGGAGTTGTGTATCCAGAATACGTTTATTTGTTTCATTGAATAGATTCCTTCTTCCCACAATGCATTAACGTATTTGTATGGCAGGAAATAGCTGTCTTTTGAGTAATGGACTGTTACTCCAACCGCCTTTCTTATCCAGGTGGCTATTGTTACATCCCTTTGAGACCATATTTATACCTCTTTTATTGTAAAACGTATATAAAACGTTAGCGATACGTATATAAAACGTATAAAAAACGATATTTTAAAAAAACGTTTTATATCTGTTTTATATCTGTATCGCTGACGTACTGTCCTTATTTTAAGTAAAACAAGGTCTTAGACAGATGTAAAACAGACCCTGAATGATGTACTATTTATTCAGTTAACATTTACGGGAAATTGGCTTTCAGGAGAGGTAAACAATACCAAAAACATTTTATTTAATTGTTCAATTACCCATTCTGCATTGTATGTCTGAGCATATTTTTATATACTATTTTCTGCCATTATATAATAAAAACGGGATGTAGCAATTAAGCCACATCCCGTTTCTATTAATTTATAGTTGAAATTACCGTACAACTACTTTTGATATTGAGTCATTAATCTTAACCAGGTATATTCCACTTGCAATGCTTAACGTCGTTTTATCACCTGTTATTTTCGCTGAAGCAACTTTAATTCCGCTGATGGCATAAACTGTAGCAAGATCGCCTGCAGTAGCATTGGCAATTACAAGTTTATTCCTATCAGTTGAATAAACGAATACGTTACTTGTTGCGTCCGGAGAATTTACAGCGGTAGGAATATATCCTGCAGCAGTAGCAAATTCAGATCCTCCTAAGTAAATAAGTCCTTGAGTGCCATCAAATACAGGACTGAAAGCATTTGTACTGGTTCCGGTTGGAGCTGTGGTTCCCTGTATTCCAGTAAAGGTAACAAATACATTGGTCTGTGTAGTTGAAGCATTTGCTTTAGCAGACAGAGATAAGGTATTACCAGAAAATGCGAGAACATTTGCAGCTAAATTATTTCCTGCAGCCCCTTGTAACGGCTTTATATAGTTCAGGCTGGTATCGCCTACCAACGTAATAATGCTATCTTTTAAATACGTGCTTGTTGCCCTGACAACGGGAACGTAATAATATTTAGCTCCTGTATAAACAATTGAGCCTTGTGGTAAACTCGTTAAAGAAGTACCATTATAAAGCGAAGTTGCAATTGTAGTAGGCGGAGGAGTAGTCCCACTAACCACAGCAGCTACCCAGCTATTAACACCGTATGCACCACTGGTATATGTTCTTGTTCCCTTTATTACAGGAGTAACAGGAAGAATGGATTTAGCACCATCAAAGGTCAAGTTGTAATAGTTTTTCGGAAATAAATACAAGGCTGGAACATTGCTGTTCAGCAATTGATAGTTCATGGTCCAACCATAGTTTCCGGTTACTTTTACTGTTGAATAATCTTTTAAATTCATAGCAATAGTCTGAGTTCTCTGCTTGATCAATTTCACATTACTACCCAAGATCAATGTACCGGCTTTAGCTTGTGTTCCATCACCAAGGTTGAATGTAAGCGAACCTGCATTCCCTGCAACAGAAGACAGTGATAAATTAAAATCGGATGTATTAGTTACTGCAGGTGTTGTGTTGTTAGCAGAAGATGCATATGTACCCAGGTCAAGAGTTCCATAAACATTGTATACAAAGTTTCCCTGATCGTTAGTTGTTGGGCCACCGCTGTGAAATCTATAGCCTACATAAACGGTTAAGCCCGGATCAATTGTACATGTACGGGTTGTTCCAGTACATGTATCTGTATTTTGTATAGATAATCCTATCCCATTATGTATTAACAACGACATATTTTCTTTGATATTCAGATTTGTATTGGCAGTTGTTTTAGTATTAGCATGGGGTAAAATCTGTGCTATATTAAATGCATATCCGGATATCGATGGTACTGAAGGTTTTATTGTCAGACTATTAGCCAGATTACTGTACAAAACTTTTATTCCACTCGTTGTTCCCTGAGGTACTTTAGGGGCAGTATCTCCAAAAACACCATCGTTAATAATGGTATAATCCCCATTACCCGGCACTTTTGCATCAAAACCTACATACAGGCTTTTTGCACTGCGGTAGCCAGCTGCGGCGTTGAATGTTCCATAGTTTGTAATGTTTCTACAATACATAGTACTATTTATATTAACCAATCCGGTAGGATTTACAATCACGTCCCCAACGACAAACTCTCCACTACTTTTTACTACTCCATTTACAGTTAAATTTTTACCGGAGGCATTGCTGGCAAATGTAACTAACCCGGTTGCAGCAACATTAATATCTCCATTTGCAACAAAACTTATTATACTTCTGAAAGATCCACTAACGTTCAGAGATTTACAAGCGGCGTTCTGAGCAAAGGTTAAAGACGCAATGGCATTGGTAGCTGTGGCAGCAGTTGACAGAGTTAATGTCATACCACTAACACTCTGAACAGTGGTTCCGGATGTAATTCCAGTTCCTGTTATCAACATACCCGGAAAAACAAATGCATTAGTTTCAGATAATGTAACTGTAGTTGATCCTGTCGTAATTGATGATACAATTGTTGATGCATAAGCAAATGTCAATGTTGAAGTAGCTGGAGAGGAAGCGACAGCAATTGTTGACGCTAAACTCAAAACAACGCTTGTACCATTAATACTCACAATTTTACTATTTGCAGCAATACCAGTACCTGTGACATTCATTCCAACAACAAGTGCTGGATTTGCTACAGAAAGAGTTATTGTTGCTGATGCTGTTGTCAAAGTTGCAGATCCTGTAAAAGAAGGTACTATAGCATTTAACTTATTCACCGGAACATATACATTATCATTTACACCTGGTAAACGAGTAGCAGCAGAAGTACCTCCTGCGCCATCAGATACACCCCAGTTAGAAAGATGAAGCCACAAAGAGTCTGTAGCAGTTGGTTGTACAAATACATAGTCACCCGTAGCCTGACCATAACTTTTTGTTCCTACCCCAATAAGGAAGAACAAAATCAAAAAGGAAGTAATTAATTTTTTCATAAATTTAAATATTAAATTGTTTAATAGCGATTTGATAGGATTATATGCAGCTTAGTATCTATTTGTTACATAAACCAAAAAAAACAGCATATATTAAACAAGACGTAACATTTAAAAATTTGTCATGCATGATATACCATCAAAACGCATTATTAACTCACAATAACATTTAAACATTTATACTTCCTTACAACTTCACCTCCATATACTTTATTCTCTGTCTCCTCCAGGTATAAACCACATGAATCCGTCCGTCTTTTCCCTGTATAATAGAAGGGTAAGAGTATTGCGAGATGGGTGAATCCTCGAGTACCAGTTTCATATCCCAATGGATTCCATCGGTTGAAACTGCTACGTTCAACGGTGTACGTGGTCCTTTCTTTTCTCCTTTAGCAGTGCGTACGGCATTATAAACAATCACCTGCCTGCCGTCTTTCAGCGTTACGGCATCAGTTCCTGAATTATTGTTTGGCAATGAAGTAAGTGACAATGGCGTCCATGTTTCACCTTTATCGCTGCTCCACGAAGTGGCAACTGCTCCGTTTCTGCTTCTGCAAAGTATCTGAAGACGGCCATCTTTGTAAGTCAGTATGCTGGGCTGAATAGCCTGAACAGTCTTTTTCACTGAATTATCACCCCCTTCGGCGTCAGGAGTAGTATTATTTGAAGTTCCCTGCAGGTCGGTTGGTAAAGATTCAGTCGCATCAATAGGACCTACCTGATGTATTTTCTTTCCACCTTCTTCCGCTATTTCAAAATGTACTTTCCAGCCACCGGTTTCAGTACTTGAAGGTGCTATTATTTTTCCATCCACTACTACCGGTTTGTTTTTAACCGGTCCCAGGTATCCATCAGGGAGCTTCATGGATTTACTCCATGTTTTTCCACCATCATCACTTGTAATCAGATAACCTGTCCAGTCGGCTACTTTCTTGCCAACCTTATAGAACAGATACAAGCTTCCTTGCGGCATTTGAAACAAGACAGGATTCCAGCAGGCTTTCCGAAGCGTAGGACTGAAAACACCATCGGCTACTTTTACTGGTGCAGTCCATTTGTCACTTCCTTTATCCTTTCGGCAAACCCAGATACAAACGTCAGGATTGGCCTCTTTTGTTCCTCCAAAAAAGGCAGTTATTAAGTCACCGTTTGTTGTTTCAGCAATGGTTGCTGCATGGCATTCAGGGAAAGATGCTTTTTCATAAAGAAATTCGTTCGTAACAATGCCTTTCCGCTGTGGAATTTCAATACTGTATGTATAACTTCCGGAACCGACCTGCTCAGTGTTTCCATTAGGCAGATGAACTTCAGCCGTGGTATTGGCTGGTATTGCAATTTCCCAGTCAAGATGCATGGGTGTTTTTTTCCATTTGCTTGTAACTTTCCCGTAAGGCGTAATGTAAGATGCATTCACGTTTTCAAGATCAGGAATATCAAAATCAGGTTTTAGAACAATATGTTTAAAAGCTGTTTCTTCATAGCTTGTTTTTATGCCTGCCAGGTTTTCGTAACACCAGGGGAGCAGGTCACCCAATAGCATGACATGATTGCCGGAATTCATTTTAGGACTGGCCGTATTGCCATTCCAGAGTTCCCAGATGGTAGTAGCACCATTAGCTGCCATATAACCCCATGAAGGATATTTGTCGTTTGTTGCAATTGAAAATGCAACATCCGATCTGCCCATTTTACTTAATTCCCGCAATAGCCATTGGATTCCAATCAAGCCGGTAGTAATACGTGGCGAGTTATTATCGGCAACTGTCTTTAAAATTTGTTTGCAAATAGTATCTTCATATTGTTTTGGAATCATGCCGAAGGCCAGAGGCAATAAATTGGCTGTAGCAGTATTATTTCCATAAAAAAGTGAATCAGTACGCAAGAATTTGCTATTGAAACCATCTTTTACTTTTTGTGCTAACAAGTTATATTCTTTTACGTCCTCTTTTAAATCCTGCACATTAGCAAACCGGACCATTAATTGCAGCATTTTATAGTAATAGGCAGTAGAAATCAATGCGCCATCAGTCTGGCGATTTGGATCCTTGCTGTGGATCAAATCCAGGCTTTCGGGTGGAACGCACCAGTCGCCATATTCATCACGTGTCACGATATAACTGCTGGTCATATATCTACTGCGGATATGCTCCATCCATTTCTTCATGGCAATATAATTATCCGTTATTGGTTTTTTATTGCCAAATTGAGTATATGTCATGTCCGAGAGCATCAGGAAGGAAGATGGCCAGGTCACATTATCGCTGTAATAATTCCAGAAAGCGGGTGCCACATCCGGTATACAACCATCTTTTCGTTGTGAGTCGCGGATGTCATTACCCCATTTTGCATACATAGCGTTGTTATCAAAGAGAAAACTCTCTCCCCAGCAACCCATGGAACGGTCACCCAGCCAAGGTTGGCGTTCGTTGCGTTGCGGACAATCCACTGGCATACCTTTGTAATTGCTTCTGATTCCCCACCATGCGTTCTTCAACACCTGGTTTAATACATTGTTTGAGGTGGTAAGGATTCCTGTATTTTCCATTTCATCATTTACCACTTCACCGGTAAAATCACCTATTGCAGGTGTATATTTCAACCCGCTGATCTCTACAAACCTGAAACCATGGTACACAAACCGTGGTGACCAATCTTCGCCTGCTGCAACTCCTTTTAGTATGTAAAGATCTGTAGCACGGGCATCACGCAGGTTCTCAACGTACAATTCACCGCTTTTTTGTAATGTCTCGGCAAAGCGTAGTTTTACAGAATCACCTGCATTCCCGTGAACATGAATACGCAACCATCCAGCCATATTCTGGCCTAAATCAAGAATAAACTTAGTACCCAATGTTTTTATTGATACCGGCATTACCCTGTCAACAATTTTCATTCCCGACATTGGTTGGGCTATAAGTGTTCCATCAGGCAAACCTACCCGTTCGGCATCTGTCCATTTTGAATCATCATATTCCGGTTTGTTCCATCCTGTTAGTTCTTTGCGGGCATCATAATCTTCGCCATCGTATTCATTATTACTGCGAATAGGCCCGTCGGAAGTAACTTTCCACGAAATATTGCTACCAATTGTTTCAGTGGTGTTATCGCTATATTCAATGGTCAGGTTAAGGCGCAGTTTTGGATAGCCAAAATTAATAATCTTATACGGTTTGTATTTTTGACGCATTGTATAGAATCGTCCGTTCCCCAGTGTAACACCCACTGCATTTTTACCCTGTTGAATCAGGGAAGTCACATCGTAGGTATTATAAAATACCGTTTTGCGATAATCTGTCGGTGAGGGGGCTAACACCTGATCCCCTACTCTGTTCCCGTTCAGGAACAATTCATAAAGCCCAAGGCCCGAGATATGAGCTGTAGCACGTTTTACAGTTTTAGTACTTAGAAATTCCTTACGCAAGTACCGTGCTGAGAGTCTGCTCCAGGTAGTTTCACGATCCCATGGCATTATTTTATCCAACCCAATCCATTGAGATTTCCAGTCATTTTCATTCAGCAAGCCCATGCTCCAATGTGCAACCGGACTCCAGCTACCTTCGCCTTTGTTTGTCCATACTTTTACTTTCCAGAAATAAGGTCTATTACTTTGTAACAATTTACCTGCAAAAGGAATCCAGATAGAAATATCCGAAGATGTTTTACCACTATCCCAGACATCACCATTGTCATTTGTCAGATTTTCTATGGACGATGCCACTAAAATCTGATAGGCTTTTTGCAATACATCCCTTTCAGTAGTTGCTTCCAGTTTCCAACTGAAACGTGGATGTTCGGTATCAATGCCCAACGGATTGGTCAACCCTTCCGTACGAAGGGTAGATACTGAAAGTGTTGCAGAAAGTCCTGCAGACAATATCAACAATGCGAATAGCGAAATTAATTTACTTTTCATGTGAACGATGATTATTGGTTTCACGATATTTGTTCCGGTTTACCGTATCAGTTATTTATCCCGATATGTGTTTGTTTGAGTTTTGCTTATTTGACAAGTAAATCAATCACTCCTTTTTTAATATAGTCCTTTTCAGAATTAACAGCTATCAGTACCCTGTCATTTCCCGAATTATAGGCTATATCAATCTGAAAATCGGTCATTTTATTCCCTTCAAATTCTCCGATATACTCCAGCATCCCATCTTTTGGATTAAACCACCAGCACTGTTTCTTTGCGCCGCTGATTTTTGACAGATCTATTTGCATTGGACGTCCGGTATAATTATAGACCAATAGATAATCAATACCCCGTGTAGCAATAGCACGGTCGTAACGCTCTCCGTTTTGTCCGGCAATAATGCTTTGGTCAGGAATCCTGTCAAAGAAAGGAAAGGTCAACATCAATGCTTTCAAATATTTCATCTGGTTATACCCAGGATCTTCCAGACAGTCGTACCAGTAACGTTTCGCACCAAAAGCTCCTGAAACTCCGGGTTTCATAAATTGCATAATAGAATTATGACCGTAAGTATGTCCGAATGAACCTGCAAATACAGACCAATACGCATAACGGCGCACATCATTTGCATTCCACTTTACCTCATTAAAATCGTGTAACCCCTGAGGTATATCTTCATAGGATGGTTCACCATCAATTATTGGCTTTAAAGGTGTTGCCAACTGACTCTTTTCCACATATCGCCAGTTGTCCTCTTCTGTATTTTCTGCAATCGTATAATCTCCATCTCCTTTTCGTTGACCGTACCGGCGATGTCCGCTCTGGAACATATTGAAATCAAGCCACTGTGCATTATTAAACCAGGTTGCCGAAGAAGTTCTGCCACGTGGATGGAAAGTCATGATATGGTTTTTATCTACTGATTTAATGCTTATTGCCAGTGCTTCCCAAACCTCAGGCTTTATATCCCCACGAATGTCACCCCCGATAAACCATATGATATTCGGAGAGTTTTTATACCGTTCTCCGAGGAATTTACCATAAGCCTGAGCGTCCTTTACTGTCATTTGACCTGAAGCAACCAGTCCACCCCAAATGCAGGTCATGCCGATATAAATTCCTCTTTTTTCAGCTGATTTGATGATATGATCCATATGATCCCAATATCCGTAAACTCCTTTTTTATTTATCTCACTGAAGTTAAACCCGTCAGGCATGGATGACTGTCCGTAGGAATTATAGGAAGGAACGGCATTTATCGTTTGAACCTGAACCACGTTGTAACCCCTTTTACTGCATTCACTAAGATAATATTCAGCTTCGTCGCGGTCAAGGCGTTCAGGTAATAACCAGCCTGTATCACCCAACCAGAAGAAAGGAGTTCCATTCTGGTGCTGTAAGTACCTGTGGTTTTCACTGACAACCAACTTTCCATTATCCCATGGGTATTTGGCAGGTTTTGATTGAGCGTAAAATGTCCCGGAAATAACGATTAGAAGGTAGGCATTTAAAATAAGTTTTCTCATACTTTTTTTTTGTATCGAAAGATTGCATTGAAAGTTTCACGTAGAAAAATTTGATTTCAGTAAATTTTTAATTGCAGACTACAGTCTGGCATCAACTGTATATTCTTTTCCTGCCTCGGTTTTTAAATCGTAAAGATATGTTCTTTTTAGATTCACAGGATTAGGGTTCGCATTTTTGTTAATTAAAGGCTCTGAGACTGTAGGAACAGCATACAATGGATTCGGATTTTCTCCTTTTGCTACAATCAAACCCTTACCGGTTAATGGGGTTTGTGATCGTAACCGGCAATTTCCACCTTTGTGTGATTTTACGGTTATTCTTTCAGCTTTCCCATTATTCCATTTTATATTCATTTCAAAGCCTCCCCTGGCGATAATTCCCTTTATTTCACCTGTGCTCCAACGGGAAGGAAGTGCCGGTAAAAGATAAATAAAACCGTCATAACTTTGCATGAGCATTTCGGCAATACCGGCAGTACACCCAAAATTACCATCTATCTGGAAAGGTGGATGAGCATCAAACAAATTAGGATAAGTTCCTCCTTGTTTTTTTTCATTACGCACAAGGGAAAGTTGATCGGTAATCAATTTATAAGCGTGATCGCCATCAAGCAGTCGTGCCCAATAGCAAACTTTCCATGCCATGCTCCATCCGGTTGATGGATCACCCCTATGGATAAGTGATGTACGTGCGGCATCAAACAGTTGTGGTGTTCGATAAGGAGATATCTGGTTGCTGGGGAATAACCCATATAAATGGGAAATATGACGATGGATATCATCCGGATTATCCCAGTCGAACATCCATTCCTGCAATTGTCCCCAACGACCTATCTGAAAAGGTGCCATTTCTTTCAACCTGTTCTGTAACCGATTGGCAAAAGCAGCATCCGTACCAAGGATCTTAGAGGTTGTAATAACCTGATTCCACAAATCAAAAATCAACTCGTTGTCCATGGTAACCCCACCGGCTGTAGTTGCTTCTCCATTGCTTCCGGAATGCGTGTTTTCAGGTGAATTGCTCGGACAAACCACCAACCAATTATGTACAGGCTCCTTCACCATGATCTGATCAAAAAACAAGGCAGAACCTTTCATGATCGGATAGATTGATTTCAGGAAAGCAGTATCCCCTGTGTATAAATAATGTTCCCATAACTGACGGCAAAGCCATGCTCCTCCACCCGGCCACATGCCTGAAGGAGCCTTGTCAACAGCTCCCGTTATACGCCAGATATCGGTATTATGATGCAGCACCCAACCATCGGCTCCATACATAGTTTTTGCTGTTTCTTTTCCGGATACGCTTACTTCTTTTGTCAGTTGCAACAAAGGCTCATAAAGTTCGCTCAGGTTGGTTACTTCTGCCGGCCAGTAATTCATTTCCAGATTAATATTCGTCGTATATTTGCTATCCCATGATGGCAGTAGCTTATCATTCCAAATACCCTGAAGATTTGCCGGTTGTCCTCCCGGTTGCGATGAACAGATAAGCAGATATCTGCCAAAATTAAAATACGTAGCAACAAGGTTTGCATCGTCCGATTTAGCAAACTTCTCAACCCGTTTGTCGGTAGTTTCTGTTGAATGATTTTCACCCAAATTAAGTGAAACCCTGTCCATGTAGTGTTTAAAAAAATCAACATGGGCTTTTTTAATTTCAGGATAGTTATGAACCAGGGCTTTATCAAGATAATTCTTGGCACGTTCGGCTGCATTGCCATCGATATTCAGGTAATTATTGAAATTGGTGGCAATGGAAACATAAATAGTTGCTTCGTTTGCTTCTTCCACTGCCAGCACCCCGTCTTTACAGGTTATTTTTCCACCCTGCGTCTTTACTGTCAATCTTCCCTGAAACTGTACTTTCCCTTTCAGGCCTTCATGAGTAGAAGTTACTCCATCAAGCGTTACAACATTTCCATCACAGGCAATTAAAACATCCTGATGCGGAGAAGTAAGGATGGCATTGAACGTAATTTTATTTTTCTTACTGGCAGTCAGTTGAATTACAACTACCTGATCGGTAAATGACGTTAATATTTCCCGTTTGTAAGTGACTCCATCATTCTGGTAACGCACAATGGCTTTAGCCGAATCCAGACTTAACTCACGGTAATAATCGGTATAACGTGAATGACCGGGAAAGGATATTCGTAAATCCCCAAAAGTCTGGTAGGGCATTCCTGAATTGGTTTTGGACATTACTTTTTCAGTAGCAAGCGTTTGTGCTTCCAGGTATTTTCCGGCAAAAACCAGCCCCCGTACCTTGGGAATGTTTTCCAATGCATCCGGATTGCCATTATTATTCGGACGTCCTGCCCAAATGGTAGCTTCATTCAGTTGTATTTGCTCTATTCCCGGATTTCCAAACACCATGGCTCCCAACCGTCCATTCCCCAGGGGCAATGCTTCAGTCCATACCTGTGCCGGTTTATCATACCACAACTTAGATACGTTCTTTTGTCCGAACAACGAAGTTATTGAGAATAAAAATAGAAATATGGAAAGGCTGTTTCTTTTCGTGGATTGAATCATTCGTAATGTATTTTATATTTATAACAGACGTATTATGGGTGATTTTGTACTATCCTGTTCGTTAATTTATTAACTACACTGAACAGGAATGGCAGCACGATTTCATTTCATACTGCCACTACTTATTATTATCACTGATTTCTATTTCTTTTCTTCAGTTTTCTTTTTGGCTTCTTTTTCAGCCTTGATTTTATTGGTAAAATCCTTATACATCTGATGCCAGTTACGACCATTGTCGTTCAGGTATTTTTCGCAATTTGTTTTATAGACTTCGAATATAACCGAAATAGCTTTCATGCTCTTAAAGTCGACAGCCTGTTCCCTGGCAAGTTTAAGTTGTGATAAAATATAAGCTTCTTCCTTTTCGGTCAGGTTGGGAACTATTGACTTGTATCCTCCAAGGGTGAAGGCAACTTTTCCTATGGTAAATTTGTCCAGCACTTTTTCCACCTGTTCTTCACTCAGATCCTTGCGAAGTCCATTCATTAAAGCTTCATGTACTGATTTTGGTTTAGCGGAGTTGGCAATCACTTCCCGTTCAAGGTTGCTTAATGATTTTCCTGTGATTGGGTTTATTCCTTGCGGTACGGTTGAATAAGGATGCTCGTTATGCCAGTCGCGGACTGCTTTAATATGATTGAAAATTAGCGTTTGTACACGTGCTTCCTTTTCTTTATTATTTAATTCAAGTGATTCAGCCCATGTTTTCGCTTTGGTTAAAGCATCAATGTTGGAGCTTGCAATGGCATCATTTTTCTTATTGAAAAACTTATCAAGGTCCTTGAAATTGCGAATAGCGTTTGCAGGCATCTTTTCACCTTTCATACCAAAACTATACATGGCTTCTTTTGGTTCAATGGTCACTTTCGTTTCGTCAAGTTGTCCGGCATTTAATCCGAATGAATTGATAAAGAAATTATATACGGCCGTACGCTTATTTGGTCCAAAGTCATGGCTTTCGGCAGGAAGATGAATATTGGTAACTTTATTGGTGGCCTGGTAGAAACCATATATCCGTTGCAGGTATGGGAATTCCAGTTCAGGTACACTTGCAGTCCAGTCTTTCCCATCGGACACCACACATACTGGCCGAGGTGCAAACATAGCCATCATTTCGGCATTATTCGTACCACCGCAAGCCAGAGATACAGGCATGCCACTCTCACACGGGCATCCACCATCGAAATGGGAAGCGAGGCTTACAGTCGGACAGGCATCTGTAATTCTTTTGTCAAGGACTGTTAGCAATACCACTTGTGAGCCACCGCCCGAACCGCCGTTTACGCCTACTTTAGAAGGGTCAATATCCTTTCGGGATAACATATAATCAAGAATGGTTAAGCCGTTCATTATTTGGATGACATGAGCTGCTGATGTTTGATGTGCCGCAGCTGTTACCTGTAACTCCGATTCTCCCCAACCAAAAAGATCATAGCTCACACAGGAGGCTCCCATTCGGGCAAGTGTGGCGAACCTGTTCTGTTCATCAGCATTATAACGTCCATTGGCCCAATGTCCGTTAGGACAAAGGATAACCCCATGTTTTCGGTTGGTCAGAGGACTATAGATAGAACCACAAACATACAAACCGGGTAACGTTTCTAGAGCAAAATTCTGAACGGTATACCCATTATATTTGCGGATATTGGAAAGTATCGGTTTAGAAGTCACCCTCTTTTTCATGAGTGAATCGATCTGCAGTTTTTCACGAACTTCTTTATACAGGCAGGTTTTACGGGCATTCCATTCGGAGGAATCTTTGTAAAGGGTATTGAGATAGGTGAGCATTTTCTTCCCGTCCTCTGGTGTACGGCGTGGATATTCGTAAATTTTAATTTTATAGGTTTTACTATCTTGCTTTACAAATTTATAGTCGAATATGGAAAGCACATTGGTCAACGACTCTTCCACAGAATAGGGACGAATACGAAAATCGGCATAAGTCACGATTTTCCCGGTAGTGTCGGCATCGTATTTCAACTTCACATTAAAGCGGGAACTGATTTCCTGAAGCACTTGTCCCAAAGGTTTTGAAAACTTAGTCTCAAATGATTGGGAAAAAGTATTTGCTGCAAAAAATATAATTATGATTGATAAAAATAGTTTTTTCATATTGGGTAATTCTTTGAATAATTGGGTAGTTGAATATTATTAAATGATTCTATGCTTATATAAATTATTCAAGGGTTATTTTCTCTCCATTCACGAAGACATTATTCATTTTAACCCGTTTATAATTCTGGAAAACACTTTTTTGTTTGGCAGTGATATTTATATTTGTCAGGGTAATATCGGTTATCGGGGATTCTTCCAGTCCGCGTATCATTATAGGAATCAATACATTGTCACCAGTCATATTGCTGATATTTATATTCCTGAAAACAGGAGTCCGATCGCTCTTAGATTCAGGAGGCATTTTTGAATAAAGCATATCCAGGGTAATAGCCTCTTCCTTGATATCCTTCATGACGATATTGCTGATCTGGATATCTTCCACCACACCTCCCCTTCCCCTGGTTGATTTAATACGAATGCCACGGTCAGTACCATCAAAAACACAATTGCTGATAACTACTTTCTTCACTCCACCGCTCATCTCACTTCCGATAACCACCCCTCCATGCCCTGCCAACATGGTACAATTGGTAATGGTAATATCTTCGTCAGGAAAATTCAATTTACGTGCCTGCAAATCCCTGCCACTCTTTAGGGTGATGCAGTCATCCCCTACCGATATATGACAATTGGATATATGCACATACCGGCATGATTCGGGATTAATGCCATCAGTATTGGGTGAAAGTGGGTTTGCAATTGTTATTCCATCTATGGTCACATTTTCGCAGAACTCAGGATTTATGGTCCAGAAGGGTGAATTGACTATCTTCACACCTTGTATCCGCACATTTTTACAACGTAAAGGCTGAATAAATGGTGGACGGAAAAACCTGCGTTTCATAGAAGTAATATAATCCTCGTTGGTTTCGGCATACAGTGCTTTTACATCATTTGCCTGATCCCACATAGGCTGGTATTTATTGATATCACGTTTTCCGTTAGCATTAACATCAATGATTACCCTGAAAAATTCATCCCACCATTTTTTCCCCTGGCCATCAAGTTTTCCCTCCCCTTTAATGGTAATATTTTCTGCATCCACAGCATAAATCAACGGACAGAAACTTTTCATCAGTATACCTTCATGCCGCATTTCCACAAAGGGCAGATAATCTTCAAAATTATCCGAGAACAAGAGTGTTGCCCCTGCTTCCAGTTCAATAGTTATATTGCTTTTCATTTTGATAGCTCCGGTAAGGTAAGTACCTGAAGGGAAAAACAAGGTTCCTCCCCCGTTAGCATTCAACCGTGTGATGGTTGTATTTATCAGTTCAGTATTTAGTTTCGTTCCGCCTGGATTGGCTCCTGCTTTTTGCATGTCGATATATTCTGCATGAACCGATAAAATGCTTATTTGCAAAAATGCAACAATGATAATAAGTGTTTGTTTCATATTTTTTTATTTTCAACTTTCCCAAAGTTCGCTACGTTGGGAATGTCCATTTAGTATTCTACTCTTTATAAATAACAATCAATTAAATCCGACAAAATTATACTTAATAACATGATTTCTGAATAAGAAATCTTAGTCCTTTCAGAAAATCTGCTTCAACAAACTTACCTCTTACCTCTTACCTCTTACCTCTTACCTCTTTTCTCAATCCTCATTCCTCGATGATAGTGTCTTCGTGAACGTATAACTTCCGCTTTTGACTTCATGAGCCTCTTTTTCTCCCGGCAAATAGACATCAGCAGTACAATTAACCGGGATATTTATTTTCAGTGTGAAATTCTGATCTTCCCGCTTCCAGTCAACAGAAACCTTTCCATAGAGCGTTTCATAGGATGCCCTTACATATTTCAAATCACCTGCAACTTCCGGGCGTATTATCAACCGTTGAAATCCGGGGCTGCCTGTTTTTGTCTGAATTCCGGCTAATGAAGCAAAAAACCATTCATCGATCTGACCCATCATAAAATGGTTCCACGATGATCCCATGCGTGGATCCCATTGCTCGGTAAGCGTGGTTGCTCCGAATTTAAGCTGAAACCCGTAACCCGGTGCTTCTTCGTGATTGTGCATGGTGTACATGAGATCGTTCAACCCGTTTTGAGCCAGTGTCTGGAACAAATAACGGTTGCCAATGTCACCTGTTGTCAAGCGGTTGCCATGTGCCCTGATATCCTTAACCAGATTATCAAGCACAGCCTGTCGGTTTTGCGGTTCAACGATATTCAGGTAAACTGCCAGCGCATAAGCCGTCTGGCTTCCGGTGCCATATTGGTTGGTTTCCGTATTGAAAAATTTCGCATTAAAGGAAGTGCGCACCTCTTCGGATAATTGCAGATAATGCAGTGCATCCGCCTTATTCCCTACCATGATGGCAGCTTTTGCCAGCAAAGTAAGGTCATAATAGTAATAAGCAGTTGCCACCAGGGGAACCGGTGTATTGCGTGAATATCCTGCCCTAAAATTGCCATAATCATACCAATCGCCCAATCCGTATGATATTATGTGATTTTCAGCCCGTGTTGTCAGGTAATCAACATACCGTCGCATATTCCGGTAATAGCCCGTGATTAACGATGAGTCCCCGTAAAAATCAAAATACATCCAGGGTACTATCATCAAGGTGCTTCCCCATTCGGGTGAATCGCCAAACTCATCAAATCCTTTTTTAGTGCCAAAGATATTATACATCGGTGCAATGGTAGGCACTATGCCGTTTGGCAGTTGCGCATCAGCCATATCCTTCATTATCTTGGGCATAAATGTTGAAAGGTTGTAATTGTACATCAGTACCGGTCCGTTCAGGTGGACTTCTTCCAGCCAACCCAGTTTTTCACGGTGCGGACAGTCAGTAAATACTGCCTGCATATTGCTTTCAACAGCTTTAAGGATCAGCCTGTGTGCATTGTTAAAAATAGCATTCGAACATTCGAAGGTAGAAGTATGTGCGGCAGAATTATAGACAAAACAGGATCTTATATTTTTCAGGAGCGGTAATCCCTGAGGATTTTTATCGTTTTTCATAACTGCCCCTTCCACCTGGATATACCGGAAGCCATAATAGGAGAATCGTGGATGCCATGTTTCAACAGCTTCACCACTGAGTGTATATTGGTAATAGTGTTGTCGCCCTGTCTGGTTCTGGTTCGTGGCACCTTCTTTTGTCAATGCTTCGGCTACAACCAGCGTTATTTTATCCCCTTTTTTCCCTTGTACCGTAATTTCGGGAAAACCTGAAAGGTTCTGTCCCATGTCCAGTACAAAAGCCGATGGGTCGATCGCACGTTTTGTTTTCAGGGAAGCACTGTCAATTTCTTGCTTTGTCAGTCTTTTTACCGATTTAATGCCATAGTACTCCATGACTTTCACAGGTGCTGCCTGCTGAGGAGTCAACAGCCCTTTTGGTGCAGTCTGAAGTACAACAGGAAGCCAGTTTTTGTCGTTAAATCCGGGTGCATTCCACCCCTTTTGTTCCAGGCTTGCATCATAATCCTCGCCACCGTAAATGCTGTTGAAAGTTATCGGGCTCAACGAATATTTCCATGTTTTGTCCGAAATGATTTCCTGTGATGTACCGTCCGAGTAATTAATAACCATTTTAAGAAAAAGCGTTGGAGCTCCAAAGGATACTTTCAACTTGCTGTATCGTCCTGCCCCACCTTGTTGGTTGTAAAAACCGTTCCCGAGTAAAACTCCGGCCACATTTTCTCCGTTACGGAGCAGGTTAGTGATATCAAACGTATTGTAATAAACTGTTTTATCATAATCACTCCAGAAAGGTGCAAACTCGGCATCCCCAACTTTCACGCCATTCAATGAAAACTCATAATGTCCCAAACCACATACATAAGCCGTTGCTTCTATGATTTTCTTTTCGATGGTTACTGATTTCCGCAGGTATATACTTTTTTGGGATAGTGTATCGATGGCTTTCCATACAGCTTTATAGTCGGGTGTCCCCATTTCTGAAGTCATAAACCGCTGGCCTGCAGGAATCTTTGCATCCTCAGTAGTTATAGCTCCAATCCATTGGGCATTTATAGATGATTTTTCGGGTGCCAGCTTAAATTCCGCCCGGGTACTCCATGTTGACTGCTGGTCTTTTTCATCCCATACACGTACTCTCCACTCGTATTTTTCTCCTGCTTTTAATTCTTTCCCGGTATAAAGTACCTGTTGGCTTTTGTTCGAATTAATTTTTGAACTGGTATATGAAAAGTCACGGCCTTTTATTTCAATTTCAAAAGCAGATTGCATTGTTCCTTGTTGTGCAGATTTCAATTGCCATCCAACATGTGGATTCTTAGTAACCAGAGCCAAGGGCGTAACGGACATTTCACAGCTAAGTCCGGTCACTTCAATAGCCCTGATAGACAGCGAAGCAGACAAAAAGAGTAAAAGTGAAATCAGCGTTCTTATCATTCTTATTTTAAAAAAGATTATTTCAATGCATCCGCACAAACAACCTTTTCAAGTGTGGCAGCATGTCCTGTTTCCTTCCCATCGACAAAGATACGGAATCCTTTGCCCAGATGATAACGGCTACCATCTTTATCCCAAACAATTGACACATTGTGATTGTGATAACGGACATTATCCAGGCAAAACCAATTCCATTTTCCTGCCGGTATTAACGGGTTCACTTCAAGAGTATTATCTGCACGTGGGCGTAATCCTATTAGGCCGGTTATGATCAGGTCATTAAAAGTGGAATGATTGTAATAACGGCTGCGTTCCTGGTCACCTTTTAGCCAGTTACCGTTTACTTCGTCCAGGTACTCGCCCACATATGGTTTCCCGCGATGATGTTGCAGTTCCATTAATATCTCCAGCTGACGGAAATACACACTGTCACTAATTACTTTTTGCGGATAGTTATTCATAAAATTAGCCATGGCCGTCAGCGTCTGTGATGTGGCGAATGGCCATACAGCACCATCCCATTCACATTTTCCCACACCGCGTGTACGGAACTCAGGATGACGGCGTTCGGCTGTTGTCAGCCCGTAAGGAGCTGAAAAGCCTTTTTCATCCAAGATCTGATTCCAGGCAATGTCGTATTTACCGGCATCGGGCAGATTGAAATACCAGGGCAGGTAACCTATTTCTTCCCGCACATTGGCCAGGGTGTCGGTACGCATGGTTTCAAAGAAATTCTGTTTCACGCTCCAGAGTTTATTTTGTACCAATCCCTTCAGGGTATCTGCCTTCAATGAATACAGTTTTGCCTTCTCTTTGTTTCCGGCCAATAATTCAATGGACGATAGTGCTTTGGCATTCCCGTACATGTAGCTATCGATAGTAGGTCGTGCATATTTCTTTTTCCGCCCACCACTGATGGTTTCTTCCATGCCATCCTGTACGTCGCCCTGCCAGTAGAGACCGTTCTTCAACCGGTGGGTGGCTTCCCAGCGGCTGTATTCATTTTCAAGATCCTTAACCATATCGGTAACGCAGGTTTTATCGCCTGTAACCAGGTAGCGGTTGAACATGGCATCGATATTCCACGAACTGAAGTTCATCATCTTTTTCATGGGTGCTCCTTCATTGCCCTTGTACCAGGTGTGGATAATCTGGTTCAGGTAGGTCGTGTCGCGCAGCCACCTGCTTTCGTAGATATGATGACCAATGGCCGATGCAATCAGGTTGTATTTGTCGGCATACGTGCGGTTCACCAGGAACTCTGTCATGGCATAGCCCACGGGGGTCTGTTCGATATGTTTTCGGATGGTCCACCAACGGTAGTAATACATTTCTTCAAAATTCTTTTGTGGACATTCAAATAAAGGGATGTTCTTTTCCATCCATTCGCCTGCACGGGCATTGGGTATTGCCTGAACGATATTCTCATCCTCCATCGTGTTGAAATAATCGACATAATGGTTGAAATTGGAATATTTCAACACGGCTGCCGATCCTCCGTTGTCCAGCGACTCTGTTTTAAATCCTGCTATCCGGAAAACGCTCATGCTGTCCTGACCCCCTGCATTGGGAAGATCATAATCCTGGTCGGCAGGAGTTTCCTGCGTCGGAAACTCATTGGTTTCACCGGTACTGAAGGCAATGCGTTCAACGGAAGATATTGGTGCATAAAATATTTTGGGTCCTGTTTTTTTACCGTTTATAGTCAATTCAATACTTCTATTGGCAACCGACAGCAAGGCTTCCACCTTGTAGGTTTTCCCTGCTTCATATTTCATCACATTCGAATACCTCGATCCTCCTTTAACCCGCAACGATCCATCTTCCGTAAACTCAAGCCTTGTACAGGCTATGCCGTTTTCATCTAAAAATTCAATTCTGAAAATCCCTTTGTTGTTCTGGTCGGCCATAAATTCAAACGAGACCTTCAATTCTTTTGTCAACGGTATTTTACGTACCACTTTGGCAAAGTCGAAAGGATCTTTATCTTTCAGGGTCAGCCAGTTTTTGCCTGCTTTTTTCTCCAGCATGACCGGTGCCCAAAGTGGGGAATGGATATTCCACTCGGTAAGTTCCGATAGCTTTGTGTTGTTGTCGAAATTATCATTTGCCTGCGCAATAGCTTTTGTCAGTACAGGTACAGGAATGCGCGAAACCCACATATCTTCCTTGTTCATACTGTAGGTTACCCACATATTTCCATCGGGTGGTATGCCGTTGCCTTCCTGAATACCACGGGTGTATTGCGGACCGTACGATTTATAATTACCCCCGTAACGCATGCGGGTGATATCACCCTGGATAAGGTTTAATGTGGTGTAGTTGAGCCCGTCAGTAGAAGTGGATATGCCCAGCGGCCATCTGAATTCGGAAGGATTATATACCGTAGCATAGGTTCCGTCACTGAGCCGTTGCCCCCAGATTTTTGCATTGCTGTTAACAAATCCTTGAGCGCGCAGTACCGGTTCCGACCAGGTCTTGCCTTCATCGGTGCTAATGGCCGTAAGGGCGTGTTTCCACAGGCAGGCCACTTTTCCATCGGGCAGGTGATAGTAGCAAAAGGCTTTATAATCCTTATTAACAGGAATCAGTTTGTCACCTCTGTCCGATTCTTCCACCCACTGCATCATATACAGCGGATTATCCAGTATTTCCTGACAACTTTTTACAAAATCTTTATCTTTGCTTTTTGTAAAATACGGGTAATCGGTATTTTTCTCATTAAAGGCATGGTTGTAATGGATAAAATACATTGGCCCGTACGTTCCGTTTTTCTTTATTTCACGTACCACCCTGCCAATACCGTTTCCATCGTTAGGATCATCTTTTTTATCCAGTGCCACACCGTAGAAAGCCAACGTAATCAGCCGTCCTGACTTTGATACATAAAACCCTACCCGTTGATGCATGATAGCTGTCAGGTTCTTAGCCACACCCTTGTAATCGGGTTTTGTATATCCATCAGGAACTTTATATTGTGGAAATAATACGTCAGGATTCGACCAGGTATAACCATCAGTGGAGGTTTGCAGGAATGTTTGTGAAGGCGGAATATGTTCACCCACCTCTCCGCTCAGGAATTGCAGGTAAAATTTACCGTTCCAGTAAGCAAGCATTGGTTGGTGGTTATATGTCCAGCCATTGCAATTTGCAGCATCCGGATGCTCCCGGTTTGCCCGCATCACCTGTATATTGTGCACACCAATCACCGGGGAAAGCTGTCCATCGTGGTAAGCCGGATTGGAAAGTTCGGTTCCGGTATAATGAATCTTATCTTGTGCAAGCAGGTGAGTGGCTGATAAAGTTAAAATGATACAACCAACCAATATTTTTTTTAATTCTTTCATGTTGAATTGAGTGAATGGAATACAAAGTTAATGAAGTAATCGTAGATCTTTAATGAAATATTTATTTCTCTATAAAAGCTTATATTTCGGTGTCCTGGCAATTATTAAGTAAATGGAACAATATAATGTCTTGTTTTATTTCTTCATTTAATATGACCTCTCCCCCTGCCCTCTCCAACCTCACCCCAACCCTCTCCATGTGGAGAGGGAGTAAGAGAGGGTGATAGAGCTGAGGTTTTATGAAGTTTTATTTAAAATAACAGGGCATTATATTCTTCTTACTACTTAATTATCAATTAATTATTAATTATTAATTACTTAAGTTTTACTTAACTGAGGAAAGTTCATTATGAGTAGTATCTTTTTTTTGAATGAGACTCAATTCATACGTTTTAAATAAATTTTTCACCACGGAAGCAGGCACTTTAAAGATGGTGCCATGTTTATGTCCTTTGGGGATTGATACCTCATTCGACACATTGGTATAATGAATGAAATCTTTTGTTTTAACCGCTCCGAATGTAAACTTTTTATATTCATCAAAATAGATCAGGTAATTATCATTCAGTTTTTCAACGGTTGGTCCCTCGGTATAACTTTGAGTAAATGGAGTGCTTGCATTCGTATATGGTCCGGTTGGTGATGTTGCAAATGCTACCTTCAGATTCCTGTTGGGACGGGTATTATCTTTAAACACCAATACATAATCATCTTTTGATCGTTTTACAATGGTGGCATCGATGGAACTATACCCCGGGTCGTACAGCAGTTTTGTCTTCGAAATTGTTTTAAAATCTTTTGTGGTGATGTAATACAACCGGTGATTGTTCTTCTCTTCTTCCACTCCGCGTCTGAATCGACGGGGTATGCAGGAAGCCCAAACGACCACAAATTCATTTTTTATATCATCATAAAAAATATCGGGAGCCCACACATTTACAGTGGTTGGTTCATTCTTCATCACAGGTATCAGTTGCTCTTTCGTCCAGTTTATAAGGTCTTTGGAAGATGCATACCCAAAACCTAAATCGCCTTTCCAACTGCTGGTCCATACCAGATGGTAGGTTCCATCAGGAGTACAGGTTATAGATGGGTCGCGCAGGACTTGTTGGTTACCAACCGCCGGCTTTAGCCATATACCAGGAATACAGTCCCAATGAATTCCATCTTCACTGTATAAATAGCGCAGGCCTTCAGAGGCGGGTTCATGAAAAGAAGTGTAAACATAAAAATCTTTTTCAGCGTTACAAAATTGGGTTACGAACAAAAAAACAGCTAATAACTTAATTATCTTTATCATTAGTCTTATAAATTCTACTTGTTAAAACTACACACACATATCTTTACTATACTTAAACTTGAGACGGAGAGAATTTAAAATAGTACTCATAGAAAATTGAATTAAAAGGATTACAACCCTAAAATTTTTAAGAATACAGTGTCTGACTTCGGAGAAATACAGCTTGTCGCATCAAAAAGCTCATAAAAGCTGAATCATGTCATTTTTTACGGGCTTTTTATAGTTTGTAGGAATTTGCTGGAATGAATCCTTCAACCTTCAGACCCTTCAACCCTGATTTTTCCTACATCCCTTTTATATCTCCTTTATATCTATTCTACGTTATTCCATAGTTAAGTCGTATCTAAGTCGTACATAAGCTGTATCTATTATGATATGGGATATCAACGCCTTTGATTCGACTCAGGTATGGTTCAAGTATGGAATAACGTAGAATAGATATAAATGAGATGAAGGAAAGATATAAAACAAATGGTTCAATGAGTGAGTTCGGGACAGATCATAGAACGCTATATTGCAACTGGTAATGATCCAACGATTATTTTTAATAATTTTAATGTTAAATCTCTTTATTAAAAAAAGATATACACTACAAAAGAAATTAATTTAACGTGAGTTCGACGTAAGGATTCACTTAAATAATTGAAATACATCCAACAACTTTCCCGTAGGGAACATATATCAATAGAATATGTTATTTCAAGGATTATTTTCCCCGTCAGGGGATAAACATGATGATTCCCTACGGGAAATTATTCAACTCAGATTATGTTTTCTATTGATACTTAAGTTCTAACGGACTATTCCTTATATAGAACTCACGTTAGTTTAGTAACTAATTCCCTTTGTAGTATTATTTTTATTTTTGATTGACAGGGACATTTGTCCCGGGTTAACTTTATTATGGGGTTTTGACAGTACAAAACCGACGAATCGTTCGTCTAAGTCAGAGTATCCCACTAAAAATGCTT